>OLPT01000664.1_pt1 | contig 24095 bp, 14 predicted proteins | sample 1673051 | NCBI WGS metagenome assembly OLPT01 (sample SAMEA3136750, study PRJEB25190) | human gut metagenome | biome: human gut; feature: human-associated habitat; material: faeces | place: Austria | collected 2013
GTTACATGGGGGAGGGGCGACCTTACCTGATGGCTCGCATCCGATCTGCCTCTGCCTTTGCTTGTTTCCAAGGGCGCACACGACCGTTGGTGAGGTCGTCGTAACCATGAGCGATGGAGCGCTGAATGCGATCTTCGCGCTCCTGAATGGTAGTTAGCGCGCGCGTCTGATCGGAAATAGGCTTTACGACAGGCATATGAAACTCTTTACATAGAAGCATATGTATAACTCTATGTTGAATATAGCGGAGGATGGCGTTGGGCGTGTGTGTGCCTGCATTCGTAAGCGCGGTTGTCTGGCAAGTGTGGTGTGGGGCGACCTCGTCAAAGCTTCTGAGCTGCGAAAATGACCGTTAACCGGATTAAATTTTGTTGCTCAACATTTGACACTCTGGGCGTGGTAACTTTTTTACCAACAGGTATGATTATTGTCATGTGCGCCGCGCCTGCCTGCCGGGTTGCGGCGCACTTGTGACAGCCTTTGACACCCTTGGAGCGTGTACTGTGGATGTAACCACAAAAAGCGTTCGGGGGGGGGGGAGGTGCTCACCCGCGAGCAATTCCTCCCGCATGAGATGCGCATCGTCGCTGCCCTACGTACACAGGGCGCAAGCGACGAGCAGGTCATTGTACGCGTAAAGAGCGAGAACCTCTTTCAATATCCCACGGAGCGCATGGTCGCCAACCGCGCAACCGTGTGCCTTCGCCGCCTTGACGCCATGGTGCCCACGGACGCCGTATGCGCCGCGCGCGGCATCGACCCCAAAACCGCCGTCGAGGCTGCGTCATCCCTAACCAGGCTCATGGCATCCGGCACTCCCACGCAGGCGGACCAGGCCATCTTCTACAGCATGATCTGCCGCTACGATATCGTGCGCGAGCTCGTGCTCGTCGAGGTAGGGGAGCGCCTGCAAAACTTCGATTATGCCTTTACGGCGGTTGACCTCAACGCCTTTATGACACGCTTTACCACGGAGTATCCGGACGCGGCCCGCTGGACTGAGGCCACGGTCAAGCGCATTAAGGGCTCGCTCCGCCAGACGCTCCGCCATGCCGGTCTTATCGGCGAGGGCCAGGGCCCGGAGTCCGAGCGCCTGTCACCACTCTTCCTCGATTCCGATGTCGAGCGAGCCTTGGTTCAGCTGGGCGAGCAGTCGCTTATCGCGGCCCTTACCGGCAGGGCGGTGATGTAGCGTGGCTCCCGTCAAAAGCGCCGTCGACCCTGTTATCACCCCGGCGACCGATCTCACCACCAATATCGGCATCCATTCCCGCAAGAGCGTCGTGGCGGCGCATGTCCGCTCCGAGCGCGCCTGTCAGGAATTTGAGCGCCGTGCGCAGCTTCTGCGCGAGTGCCTGTGCAGCGAGGACTTTTTGGCCAACAAGGGCATAGGCAATGAGATCGGCTTCCACACCTTTTGCTATGACCCCGCGCTGGAGTTTGAGGCGCGTGCATTATTTGACACCCTTTCACGCGATGCCGAGGCCGACAAGCTTCCGTGCACGCTCAAGGTCGTGAACCTTTACGACGCCGTGCTGGCAATTCTCGAAAAGCGCCGTGTCCTCAAGGCTATCCCGCACCAAGAGGGGCGCCGCGGTACCCAGCGCGTGCTCGAGGACGTGGCCAAGTTCGCCTCGCCCGAGAAAGTCGCCGCGTACATCCTTGAGCAGACCGAGCCGCACGCGCCTGGAGACGTCGTTCTCCTCACCGGCGCGGGCGAGGTTTTCCCGTTCTTTCGCATACACACGCTTCTCCACTGCATGCTTGCGGTTTTTGATGAGGTGCCTGTGGTCGCCGCCTATCCGGGCAGTTTCAACGGCTCTTCTTTCCAGCTCTTTAACCGTCTGCCGGCCGACAGCTACTACCGCGCCATCGATATCTCGTAAGCGCGGCACCCCGCAGACAAGTCCCTGCCGCCGGTAACAACCCTTTGCCATAACGTTCCCAAACCCAAAGGAGCACCCATGGACAACACGATCATTCGCGACCTCTTTGCAAAAGACATCAACCGCTCCATCAACGGCGTGGTCAAGGTCCAGGATTCAAAAGATGGGTCCATCCGCCAGGAGCTTGACGAGTACGTGGTGACGCGCGAGTTGCAGAGGCATTTTGCCACGTTCTTCAAGGCCTACGGCGATGCCATCGATGTGCGCACCGACAAGATCGGCGTGTGGATCAGTGGTTTCTTCGGTTCCGGTAAATCGCACTTCCTCAAGATGCTGAGCTACCTGCTCGAGAATCGCCAGATCGGCGGCAAGAGCGCCATCCGCTACTTTGACGGCAAGATCGTCGACCCCATGGTCGAGGCTGCCATGGAGCGCGCCTGCTCGGTGCCCACGCAGGCCATCCTCTTTAACATCGATAGCAAGGCGGGCCAGTGGAAGCAGGGCGATACGGCTCCCACGGCGCTGCTTCGTGGCTTTGAGCGCATGTTCTACGAGGCGCGCGGCTTCTACGGCGAGGACCTAAAGCTTGCAAAACTCGAGGACCACATCGATTCCCTGGGCAAGACCCAGGAGTTCCGCGAGGCCTTTGAGCGCGTCAACGGCGAGTCCTGGCTCCAGACCCGCGACACCTACAGCTACTTTGAGGACGACGTCGTCGAGGTGCTGCAGAGCGTGCTCGGCATGAGCGAAAAGGCCGCATGGAACTGGCTTGAGGGTTCTGAGGACGAGGTTTTGGCCCCCGATGTCTTTGCCAAAAAGGTCAAGGACTACGTAGACGCTCAGGCAGCGGCCCACGGCGGTAACTACCGTTTACTCTTTATGGTCGACGAGGTGGGTCAGTTTATTACAAACGACCGGGATCCAAGCCTTATGTTGAGTCTTCAGACCATCGTCGAGGAGCTGGGTGCCGCCTGCGGTGGCCGCGTGTGGGTGATGGTCACGAGCCAGGAGGCCATCGACAACCTGAGCCTGCCCGTGGGCAACGACTTTTCAAAGATCCAAGGCCGCTTCAATACCCGCCTTTCGCTCTCCAGCTCCAGCGTGGACGAGGTCATCCAGCGCCGTGTGCTCGAGAAGACCGCGCCGGCGGCCGATATGCTTGCACAGGTCTACGAGCAAGACGCCGCCGTCCTCAAAAACAACTTTACCTTTGAGGGTGGCTCGCGCTCCGACCTTGCCGGCTTCGCCAACTCCAAGGATTTTGTGGCCAGCTACCCGTTTGTGGGCTACCAGTTTAAGCTTCTGCCCGACGTGATGACCGAGGTACGCAAGCACGGTGTTAAGGCCAAGCACATGTCCACGGGCGAGCGCTCCATGCTGAGCGCGTTTCAGGAGAGCGCTCAGGCCATCCAGCATGACCAGACTGGTGCGCTCGTGCCGTTCTGGCGCTTCTTCGACACAATCTCCAAGGATTTGGAGCACGGCATCATTCAGGTCGTCGTCTGTGCGGAGCGCGCGGCTGAAAACGCAGAGGGTCTTGAGAGCTACGATGTCCGGGTGCTTAAGCTCCTGTACTTGATCCGCTACATCGGCTACGTCAAGGCTACGGTCGAGAACATCTCCATCCTTATGATCGATAGCCTGGACGTGGACAAGCGCGCCCTTAAGGACCGCGTCAAGGAATCTCTCGCCCGCTTGGAGCGCGAGAGCTACGTGGCACGCCAGGGCGATACCTATAGCTTCCTCACCGACGAGGAACAGGAGATAGCGCAGGAGATCGCACGCACCCCGATCGACAACGCGAAGGTGATTGAGTACATCAAGAAGCGCCTGTTCGAAAGCATCTACACTGCGCGCAAACTCAACCGCGGGGCCAACGACTTTCCGTTTGACCGCTATGTGGACGGCTCAATCCACGGTACCAGCATGGGCGGCATGGAACTATCCGTGGTGACCATGGCCAGCGATCTGGGCCGTTCGGACGATGCCGAGCTGGCATTGAAATCCGTGGATAAGGCCATCGTGGCCTTGAGCGACGAGGTGGATTATTGGGCCCCACTCGTCAACGCCGCTAAGATTCGCATGTACGCCCAGACGCGCAATCTGCAGGAGCTACCGCCGAGTACCCGCCAGATTGTCGAGGCCAAAATGCGCGAGAAGGACTTTAACGAGAAAGAGGCTGACGCCCTTTTGGCTGAGGCGGTGCTCCATGCACGATGCGCCGTCAACGGGCGCATGATTGAGATCCGTGCTGCCAAACCCGCTCAGGTCTTTGAGCAGGTGCTGGCGCAGCTGTGCGATGTGGTCTTTGAAAAGGCCGACTATATCGGCGCGCCGGTCACGAGCGATTCCGATATTCGCTCTACTCTGGTGGGCAACGTTCAAGTGGGGCTCGCTGGCATGGATGCAGGTAACACGCGTGCGCTCAAAGAGGTCGAGGACTACCTCAAAGTGCAGCACCAGCGCCACCTGGATACCGCTATGGGCGATATCCAGCGCCAGTACCAGCAAAAGCCCTTTGGCTGGCGCGAGGTCGACATCGCAAATGTGGTGGCGCAGCTTGTGGTGGAGCAGCGCGCGCAGGTACTGTTTGGCGGTCAGACGGTTCAAGCTAACGACAGCCGCATGGTGGCGCTCCTGCGCAAGGATGCCGATAAGGCCCAGGTGCGCTTGCGCATGCGCATGAGCGACCGGTTGCTACGCGCCACGGGCGAACTCATGTGTGACCTGTTTGATCTCAAGACCGTGCCCTCCAACGAGGATAAGCTCGTGGCCGAACTCAAAGAGCGCCTTGAGGGCTTGCGCGAGGCGTGCCTCGCCATGGCACGCGACTACTACACGGGCATCAAGCCGGCCTACCCGTATCCCGGTGGGGACGAGTGCGAGAAGATGCGCTCGGAGGCGGCCGACGTCCTTAAGGACCAGAACGAGTCCGAGGCGTTCTTGACCACGTTCACCAAGCATGAGGAGCGCTTGCTCGATGCCAAGGAAGACTTTGACAAGGTGGTTGAGTTCTTCGAGTCCAACCAACGAACAGCGTTTGACCACGCCAAGGATTTCTTGAGCCGCACCGAGGGTATCGAGTATGCCTCCGATGACATTCCCGGTGCGGTGGAGAACGTGGCAAAGGTTCGTGAGATCCTCAAAGATCCCAAGCCCTACGGGCGTATTAAAGACCTGCAGCCGCTTATGGATCCCGTCGAGGATGACATGAAAAAGCTGTTGGGCATCCGCCGCAATGAGTTTTTGTGTCGCATCGAGAGCGATCTGCAAGACCTGCGGACGCAGGCCGAGAGTCAAAAGGGCTTTGTCAATCAGGCCAAGGATGCCATAGCAGACGCCGGCACCAAATACGAGTCGTTCAAAAACCGTGCCCACAGCGCTCAAAGTCTCAACGAACTGAGCGTTGTTGCAACTAACTGGGACGACTGGCTCAGTGCGGCGGCCAACGAGATGTACGACGCTGTGGATGAGGCCCGCGTGCGTATGGACAACGAGCGCCGCACCACCGAGGTCATGAGTACGGGCGAGGTGGTCAAGAAGGTCTCCAACAAGGGCGCCGCATCGTCTGCTCCCGTGCCCGCGCCCAAGCCCCAGCGCAAGATCAAGACTGTGCGCCGCGCCGATCTGGCCAAGCCGAGTCGTCTCTTGTCCGCAGAGGACGTGGAGCGCTACGTGGACGACCTGCGCTCCCGCCTTATGCAGGCGCTCGCTGCAAACGATGAGATCCGTATCAACTAACCCGCGGAGCCACCGGTGCCAAAGCGCGCACCGGGGGCTTATGGCGTTTAGAAAGGCTCATCAACCATGAACGATTCTGCTCTTAAGAGCTTCTGCACCTGGGCCCGTACGGAGCTCATCAAAGGCGTGGAGGCGCAGATGGTGCGCTACGGCATCACCGAACCTGCACCCGCGCCCGTTGGGTCCGAGACCGTCAACGGCCTGCCCCTAAGTCCGGCTGTGATTGAGCAACGCGACGAACTGCTGCGCATGCAGGCAGAGGTGGGTCACGAGGCACTGCGCGACCGTGCGGCCTACACCTGGTTCAACCGCATCGTGGCCATTCGCTTCATGGATGCATGCGGATGGCTTCCCAGCCGTATGCGCATGCTAAGTCGTGCGGACGGCAGCCATGGCAGCGAGGCCGTGGAGAACGCACTGGACGTGGAAATAACGACGGCCGATACCGATCGCATAGCCGAGCTCAAGATGGCGGGCTTGGATGAACCGTTGTGGCGCTACCTGTTTGTTGCTCAGTGCGAGGAGCTTGCCGATTGCCTGCCGGGCGTCTTTGAACGCGTGGGCGGAGCCATGGAGCTGCTGTTGCCCCAGGGCCTCATGATGGCTGACAGTGTGGTGGGCAAACTCAATACCGTCCTCGCTGACGAGGACTGGCGCGAGGGCGTGACCGTTCTGGGTTGGATGTATCAGTACTACAACGCTGACGTTAAAGACGAGTTCTTCAAGTCCAAGCGCAAGGCAGCGGCGGAGGACATCGCGCCCGCCACGCAGCTCTTCACCCCCGAGTGGATCGTGCGCTATATGGTCGAGAACTCACTCGGCCGTCTGTGGATGCTCAACAATCCGGGGAGTTCGCTACGCGAGCGCATGGAGTATTACATCGAGCCCGATGCTGAGCACGAGGACTTCATTCGCATTTCGAGTCCCGAGGAGATAACCCTCTGCGACCCCGCATGCGGCTCGGGCCATATCTTGGTCTATGCGTTTGAGCTGCTCTTCCATATGTACGAGGAGCGCGGCTATCGTGAGCGCGAGATTCCCGAGCTCATTCTTACTAAAAACCTTGCAGGTATGGAAATCGATTCCCGCGCGGCACAGATCGCGGAGCTGGCGCTTGCCATGTGCGCCCGCGAGCACGACCGTCGCTTCTTTAGGCGTGGCGTTCGCGCCGACATTACCGTGCTCTCGAGCATCCCGCTAGGGGAGGACGAGCTGCCGGGTAACAAGAAGCTCGCCGAGGAGCTGAGTCATTTGGGCGAGATCGGTTCGCTGCTCAATCCCTCAGAGGACGAGATCGACGAGCTCAAGGCTGCCGCCGCGAGTTGTTCCGATGACCTTTTTGCCGCTACGGCCAAAACTAAGCTCGAAAGCGCTGCCTCCATCTGCGAGAAGCTGTCCCGTCGTTTTACCTGCACCGTTGCGAATCCTCCGTATATGGGCAGCAGCAGCTTTAATCCATTCATGAGCAAGTGGGTCAAGAAGAACTACCCCGACGTGAAGAGCGACCTCTGCACGTGCTTTATCGAGCGCGGTTTTAACCTTGTCGAGGATAAGGGCTACGCCGCAATGGTTACCATGCAGAGCTGGATGTTCCTGGGCAGCTTTGAGAAGATGCGCGCCAAGGTTATCGACAACAAGACAATCGTTTCCATGGCCCATCTGGGACCTCGTGCGTTCGATGCCATCGGTGGTGAGGTCGTCAATGTGACTGCCGATGTCATCTACAACGGCCGCGCGGCATGCGAGGGTGCCTATGTTCGCCTCGTCGACATCAACGGCAGCGAGGCGAAGCGTCTCAAGTTGCTCGAGGCGATCCGAAACCCCGACTGCGGCTGGTTCTATCGCCGCGACGCCGACACCTTCAAGCAAATCCCCGGCACCCCCATAGCCTACTGGGCCAGTGACGCTCTTCTGGATGCGTTTGGAAACGCAAAACAGCTCAGTGAGTATGGCAAGCCGCGCCAAGGGCTTGCTACTGGCGAGAACGCTCGTTTCGTTCGCGAGTGGTGGGAAGTCGATGATTGCAAGAGCGTCTATTCCTGTGGATCTATTCAAGAGTCGATTGAAAGCGCTTGCAAGTGGTTCCCCTACAACAAGGGCGGCGATTTCCGCAAATGGTACGGAAATAATAGCTCAGTTGTTAACTGGGAGAATGACGGACAGGAGATCCGTAATTACAAAGACCAGAATGGTAGATTGCTTTCCAGGCCACAGAATACAAACTGCTTCTTTAGCCCATCGATTACCTGGTCGAAGATTTCAAGCGGGTCCATTGCGTTTCGTTTTAAGCCTGCTGGGCATATCTTTGATGTGGCGGGCACGAGCGTTTTTAGCGACGAGGAGTCACTCAAGTATCTCCAGGGAACTTGTAACAGCTCCGTGATCATGCGTGTCGCAAGCATGCTCTCGCCGACGCTTAATTTCGAGGTAGGCCAAATCGCAACCTACCCGATCATTCAGAACGAGGAACAGGAGCCGTTGGTCAACGACATGGTCGACTCGTGCCGCGAACTATCAAAAACCGATTGGGATTCGTTTGAAACCTCTTGGGATTTCAAACATAACCCTTTGGTGTAGGTGCTGGTTATGGACAAAGCCTGTATATCTTCATTTCATATGTCTCTGCATGAATCTAGCTATTGGACTCCGGATGAGATTTCTTCTATTTGGGATTTCTTTGTGACTAAATCTGTAGCTAACTCTGCTTCTCAAAGAAGAACCGCCTCTGATTATGGATTGAAACAATTGCCATTCGATACTCTTCTTGAGTATGAAGGGGTGCCTTCCGGGAAGCGTGAATTACTTATGGCTGATAATCTTGGAGATGTGATTGAGGAATATGGATTTAAAACAACTGTAAATCAAAAGTCGGCTGATGGAGTTAAACAAGAGATTGAAGCTCCGATTGATATCGTTAGTCCGAGGGTCCTCTGTATTCAACCTTATACAATCTCTGGTCGCAAGGGTCCCGAACCTAAAGACTCAGGTAAAGGAATGACTTTACTAACTCATATCCGCAATTCACTTGCACATGGGTGTACGTATTACTTCCCTAATGGAATGATGCTTCTCGAGGATAAAGCTGGTGGTTCAAGTGGAAAAACGACTGCCATGATGCTTCTGCCTCAAAAGGCGTTTACCGACTGGATAAAGGCGATTGATATTGACGCTCGTTTTTATTTTAAGGACGCTGGCAGAGGCGAATTTGAAAAGCTCATTCATAGAAAGAGCAACAAACACTAGGGAATTAATAAACGACGCGCTTTAATCCGTAAAGAATTTAAATCTGTTAATTGTTTAGCTGGCTAGTGCAAATTTTAAATTTGCATAGCCGCACTTTTCAACAAAGAAAGGGCGGTCTGTCATGGCCACTTTACTTCAAGATAAATACGAGGCTCGTAAGGCCGAGGTCAATGCTCGCTTCGAGCAGCTTCGCACTAACGAGGAAGAGCTCAACCGAATCTTTGCCAAGATCTACAACATGGAGGGTGAGGTGCCCATCGAGGTCGAGGATAAGTTCGTTTCGGTGGCGCGCATCTTCGATACCGCAGATGAGATTCCCGAGAGCTATAAAGGCAACAAATACGTGCGTACCAAGCGCGACGAGATCACCTCGCTCATAAGCTATGCCGTGGGGTGCATGTTTGGTCGCTATTCGCTGGATGTGGACGGACTGGTCCTGGCCGATCAGGGCGCCACGGTCGACGACTATCTGTCAAAGATGTCTGATCCCGCGCACGTTACCTTTATGCCCGATAGCGATAACGTGCTGCCCATCACCGACGATGAGTACTTTGACGACGACATCGTGCGCTACTTTATCGACTTTGTGCGTACCGTGTACGGCGAGGAGACGCTCGAGCAGAACCTGGCCTTTATTGCCGAGGCGCTCGGCGGCAAGGGCACCTCGCGTGAGGTAATCCGCACCTACTTTTTGAAGGACTTCTTTAAGGACCACTGCCAGACCTATAAGAAGCGTCCCATCTACTGGCTGTTCGACAGTGGAAAAAAGAACGGCTTCAAGTGCCTTGTTTACATGCATCGCTATCAGCCCGACCTGTTGGCTCGCATCCGCACCGACTATGTGCATGAGCAGCAGGAGCGCTATCGCTCGCAGATCGGCTATGCCAACGATGCCCTTGCCAGTGCCGAGCGCGGCGAGCGCGTGCGCTTGGATAAGCGCGTCAAAAAGCTCAACGACCAGCTCAAAGAGACCATTGGCTACGAGGAGAAGCTGCATCACTTGGCAGACCAGATGATTAAGATCGACCTGGATGACGGCGTCAAGGTCAACTACGCCAAGTTTCAGGATGTGCTGGCAAAGATCAAGTAACTGCAGATACGGTAAGGATATTCATGCCCAAGATCGATGTAGAAGAACAGCTCAAACTGCGGTTTTTGCAACCGTTGCCCGCATGTATGCCCCGCCGTGTGGTGGTTTGGCACGATGCGGACGGCGAGTTTGCCCCTGAGTTTGAGCGATTGGCCGCCGAGGGTTTCGACGGCGCGGGGGCCGATGCTGGCGTTATGCCCGCTCACGGTGACTTTGAGCGCCCGGTGCGGTTTGTTGAGGCCTGCGAGGGCCGCATGTTTGCCGTTAAGAAGCTTGTCAACCGCGATGACCTTGCGAGCGATATCTTGCTGTATCGCCGTTGCCCGCGCGGCAGGCTTGAGGGCGATTGGCTTGCCGATGTCGAGCTGTATGCCGATCGGTTCCAGGCTGACTATCTTTCGCTTTTGGCCGATCAGCTTGGTATCGAGAACATCGATGCCGTGCGCGAGAGTCTGCGCGACCACAAGGCTTTCTTTGATGCCAAGACCCGCTGCGCTAAGTTTGCCGCGTGTGTTCCGAATGCCTCGGGCGCATTCGATATCGAACTCGGCATCCTTACGGTGATTTTTGGCGGTAAAGAGCTTGGTGACGCGCGCCCCGCGTTTGTGCTGCGTGGCTGTATGACCATGCTGCTGCACGAGGGTCCCGAGGCGCTGGCCGAGTTGATGGACAAGTACTGCGTGCGCGATGTGCTCTCTGCCTTTATGCTTCGCTGCTATGGGTTTGAAGGACCGCTGTATGAGCGCGACTCATTGCTTATGCTTTCATCCCATGTGCTCCTTACGGCAGCGTCTACCACGCTTCCCGAGGGGGCGCTCAAGGGACTCGAAAGCTATGTGGCTCCCGCCTACGGCCCCTATTGCCTTGAGGCGGTGCGCACGTGGGACCAGGCCGCCGATACCCAGGCATCGAGCGAGGACCTATTTGAGATTTGCCGTTTAGTCGAGGACGCCCGCGGGCTCTTTGCGCGGTTTGAGGCCCTGCCGATCGATGCGCTTGCCTCGCTTGATGTGTTCCCGTGCGTCAATGAGGCCGTGCTCTCGCAGCTGTTCTGCTCGTTTGCCCAGGGTGCGGACCGCGTTGAGGACGCACACGCCTTTGTGGCGCGTCGCTGCGACCTAAGCTGGTACCGCCGTGTCGAGAGCTACTTTGGCTTGCTTGCCGCTGTGGCCGATATGTGCGCATTTAGGCAGGCACATGCGGGCGGGTTCCATCTGGCGCAACCCCAGCAGGTGTGGGATGCCTATACGTCCGATTGGTATTCCATGGATGCTGCCTATCGCCATATGTGCACCGCGTATTTGCGGGCGCGCTCTATCGAGTGCGATGTGCTCGAGGAGCCTGCCCGAGCCGTGGTGGACTGGGCGGAGAATCTCTACAGTAACTGGTTTTTGGCCGATGCCAATGCCTGCTGGGCATCCGCTGCGCAAGGGGAGTGGGCCGATTGCGGCTACATCGAGGGTCCCGCACGGCAGGATGAGTTTTACTGGCATGTGCTACCCGCCTTTGTGGGTTCTGCCAAAACAACGGTCGTCATCGTGAGCGATGCGCTGCGCTATGAGGTTGCCCGCGACGTTGCGGCGCTGCTCGAGCGCGAACGCGGCGGCAACGTCAAGGTTTCTAGCATGCAGGCGGTCTTTCCCTCCATTACAGAGGTAGGCATGCCTGCACTGCTGCCGCACCAGGTGCTTGAGCTTGCAGAGGATGGCGCGTTTGTGTTGGCTGACGACATGCCCACTGCGACGACTCCGCAGCGCGAGGCCGTGCTTGCCCACGTTGAACCTACAGCCCGCGCTTTGCGCTCGAGCGCATACCTCAACATGGCGGGAACCGAGCGCAAGGCGATGCTCAAGGACTCAAGACTTGTCTACCTCTATCACAACAAGATTGATGCCACGGGCGAGAAGGCCGCTACGCAGGATGACGTCTTCGATGCCTGTACGGACACCGTAGAGGAGCTTGCCACGTTGGCGCGCCGCGTGTGCACCGACGCCCCGGGCGCGCGTGTTGTTATAACGGCGGATCACGGCTTTATCTACACGCGCCGGGAGCTCAGCGAGTGTCAGATGCTCGGCAAGCCAGATCTTCCCTTCCTTGACGCTCCCGTCATGCACGGCAAGCGTCATCTGGTGGTGCCCAACGAGGCCGTGGCCAAGCTTTCGGACGAGGCACGCGGGGTGTTTGTTAATGTTGACATGGGACGTTTGGGTGCCGGCTTTGAGGGGTTTGCCCCGCGCGAGAACGTGCACTTCAAGCGTCCCGGTGGTACTAACAACTACGTCCACGGCGGCATGAGCCTGCAGGAGCTTTGCGTGCCCGTTATCGGTTTTTGGCGTGCGCGCTCGGGTTCCAAGGACTTTGTCGACACGCGCGCGGCGACGTTGCGCGTGCTAAGTGAGGGGCGCCGGGTGACCAACTCGCTCTTCTCGGTCAACTTGATCCAGGAAGAACCCGCCCAAGGTAAGGTCTTGCCGTGCGAGTACGAGCTGGTGTTTACCGATGCGAGTGGCAACGAGGTGAGCGATACGGTCAAGGCGCATGCCAACAAGACTTCTGTTAACTCGCAGGAGCGCGTGGTGCATGCCAAGTTTGCGTTGCATGCAGTGGATGGATTCTCGGCCAAGGGTCCGTACTATCTGGTCTGCCGCGAGCGCGAGACGGGCAAGATCGTTTGGCGCGAGACGTATACCATCGCTGTTTCGTTTGCCCCTGTTGCTGACTTTGGTTTTTAGGAGTGTGCCCTATGTTTGATAGCCATGATGACGATCTGTGGGAAGTCCCCTCGATTGATGTGGATGTGCCTGCGGAGGCTGCCGTGCCTGTGGAGGCCCCGGAGGCTGAGGCTGCTGCGCCTGCCCCGGAGCCGGTGGAGGCCGCCGCGCCCGATGAGGTTGCGGTGCCCGTCGAGGACGAATCCTCGACCGATGGCTATGACCAGGCCGCGGCCGAGGCTCCCGAGGATGAGGGCTACGACATGGACGGGCTGGACAGTAAGCTGCTCGAGCACTTTGGCGGCAAGATCGTACGCAAGGACCTGACGGCCTTTATGAAGCGCGGCGCCAACGTGCCCACCTTTGTGTTGGAGTATCTGCTGGGCATGTACTGCTCAACCGATGACGAGGAAGCCGTGGCAGAGGGCCTGGATCGCATCCGCAGGATCCTCACCGATAACTATGTGCGTCCCGACGAGTCCGAGCGTATTAAGTCCAAGATCCGTGAGCTGGGCCGTTTTACCATCATCGACAAGGTCACGGCCAAGCTCGACGAGTACAAAGACATCTACGTGGCCTCGTTTGCCAACCTGACCATTGAGCCGTTTGTGATGCCGGCCGAGTACGTGCGCGACTATTCCAAGATTCTGCAAGGTGGTATTTGGTGCATTATGAGCATCGAGTATCGTCACCCCTTGGATGAGGAAGACGAGTTTGGCATGGAGGTCTTTGGCGACGATGCGCCGCGCCGCTCCAAGGCCAAGCGTAAGAAGCGTGGGCCCGAGGACTCTCCGTTTAGCGTGGCGTCGCTCACGCCCATCCAGATGCCTAACCTGGACCTGGATGCCATGGTCGAAGAGCGCCAGTACTTTACGCGCGACGAGTGGCTCAACATGCTGCTGCGCTCCGCTGGCTATGAGCCCAGCGAGCTTTCCGAGAAAGAGCGCCTGCACTTTATCGAGCGTATGGTTCCGCTCATCGAGCGCAACTATAACCTGTGCGAGCTGGGTCCCCGCGGTACCGGTAAGAGCCATATCTACAAAGAGGTCTCGCCTTACGCCATCTTGCTTTCGGGCGGCCAGACCACCACGGCCAACCTGTTCGGCCGTATGAACTCTATGCGCGCCGACCGCGTGGGCCTGGTGGGACACTGGGACTGTGTGACGTTTGACGAGGTCGCCGGCATGCGCTTTAAGGACACTAACGCCGTGCAGATCATGAAGGACTACATGGCGAGCGGCAGCTACGCGCGCGGCCGCGACCAGATTAACGCCGACGCCTCCATGGTCTTTGAGGGCAACATCAACGATACCGTGCAAAACGTCCTTAAGACCACACACCTGTTTGATCCGTTCCCGCCGGAGTTTAACAACGATTCGGCCTTCTTCGACCGTATCCACTATTACCTGCCGGGCTGGGAGATTCCCAAGATGCGCTCGAGCCTGCTGACCGGGCATTATGGCCTGATCACCGACTGCCTGTCGGAGTTTTGCAAGGAGATGCGCCGCAAGGACTTTACGCACCATATCGACCGTTACTTCCGCTTTAACAGCGACTTTAACAAGCGCGACGAGATCGCCGTGCGCAAGACCTTTAGCGGCCTTGCTAAGCTGCTGTTCCCCGACGAGGCCATGGACAAGGACGACGTGCGCTGGCTGCTGGACTACGCCATCGAGGGCCGTCGCCGTGTAAAGGAGCAGCTCAAGATTATGGCGGGCGTCGAGTTTATCGACGTCAACCTGGGCTATATGGATGCCGACAACCCGCAGGACGTGCACGTGGTGCGCGTGCCCGAGCAGAGCGAGGACACGCTGATTCCCGACGGGCCGCTGCTGTCCGGCCACGTGTTTGGCGTGGGCAGGTCGCAGGGCGGCGAGGTTGCCGTGTACAAGCTGGAGAACAAGGCCGTTGCCGGCGAGTGCAAGTTTAAGCACGAGGGCGTGGCATTTAACAAGCCGGTGCGCGATACGCTGGAGGCGGCGTTCGACAACTTTGTAAACCTGGCGAATCGCGTGGCGCCGGGCATGCACATTGGCTCCAAGGATTACCTGCTGTTTTACAACGACCTTCAGAGCAAGGGTCTGTCCGAAGAAGTCTCGCTCGCCGAGTTTGTGGGACTTTGCTCCGCGGCGTGCAACCGCCCGGTGATGCCCGCGCTGGCGATTCCGGGCATCTTGCGCATGTCGGGCTCTATGGACGAGATCCGCGGGCTCGAGGACATTATGCGCGTGGCCAAAAACGCCGGTGCCAAGCGTGTGATTTTGCCGCTGAGCGCCATCGCGGGCCTGCAGAGTGTTTCGTCCGAGATTATCTCGGGCTTGAGCCCGGTGTTCTACATGGATGGCGACCCGGTCGACGCCGCGAAGAAGGCGCTGGATCTGTAGGGGTGCGGGCGTGCGGGGCGTCCGGTGTCTGGGTGTCCCGCGAACATGTTGGTGCGTAGTGCGTGAGGAGGCCTGCCATGGCGGACGAGCGTTCTGTTGGTGAGCTGCTCGACGAGCTGTTTGGCTTTGAATCGGTGGCCAAACGCTAGGCTGCGCTTGAGCAGTATGATCGCGGGGAGTTGGCGCGCAAGGCGCGCTCCCGCGAGCTGCTGGACGTGCTTAGGGGTGTCGAGGCTGCCGAGCATGCTGCGCGCGAGTCTGCCGTGCGGGCTGTTGACGCGTATGTTCGCCGTGTCGAGGGCGCGGCCCTTGCGCGCGCTCGCAAGCAGGCGGGTGTTGTGGGCTCGCTGCAGATGGAGCGCCGCTATGCTGCCTTTTTGCGCATGGAGGACAAGGCCGAGTTGCTGACGCGACTGGAGCAGACACTTGCGTTTATCGAGGTAAAGCTGCGCGCCAATACGGCGGACAGGGTTCGCGCGGCGTACGATGCCGCGGGGGCTTTGGTGTTGCAGGACGCGGCGCGTTTGAGCGACGTGCGCGTTGCCGAGGCCGTGCCTCTGGATGCCGATCTGCTGTGTACGCAGCTGGAGCAGATGCGCTGTGCCGCCGACGCGACGGACCTTGCGGGTATGATCACAGCGACGTTTGAGTCCGAGCTGAGCGCGACGGGGTCGCAGGGCGCCGACTGGTTTACGGGCGATTTGGCTGGCGATGTTGCTGGTGACGTGGCGTTGGAGCGTGAACTTACCAACGTGCGCGGCGCTGCGCAGCGAGCGCGCTTGGCGGCGCAGGCGTATCGGGCCGAGCGCGCCGCCCGCGTTGCGGGGAGCACGGTTGATCCGGTATCGTTGCCCGAGTCTGCGTGCGTTGCGTGCGAGACGGCGTGTGATGCCGGGGAGCTTTCCGAGTTGCTCACTCAGGTTAAGAAGTCGTTTGAGACCTACCGTCGCGTTGTTGCCGACGGCGGGTTGTTCTGTGCGTTTGGCTCTGGCTCACCGCATGGGATTTGCCGGGGCTCGAGCTATTTAGACTACGATTCACGGCTTGACGAAGACGTGCTGGTGGGCGAGTACGATGGCGCTACCAGGCATGATGTTCGCCGTGAGGTTCCGATTCCCGAGCTTGTTGATGAGGCTTCGGCCGAGGGCGGCGACTCGCTCGAGGTTGCCGTGGCGCGCATGCAGGAGTTTAACGGACGCCGTTACGATGGCGTGCTGGATGAGGATCCCGCGCGTCACGTGAATGCGTTTTGGTATGGACTCAAAAAGCTCAGCCAGTATTGCGAGGCCGCCGTACGCGTGGATGAGCGTGCTTGGGATTGCTTTATCGATAAGGTACAGTTTGCCTACGACGAGCCAGTGGGGCGCCTGGCCACGCAGATGGACGACAAGCAGGTTGCGGCTTTTGTTGCTGCTGTGGACGCGCTCGGTGCTAGTGAGTAGGGGGCTTGGCTCGATAGGAGGTTGCACCATGAAGATCGAAGTTGATGTAGACCAGCTGCGCGAGAGCCTGCTCGATCGCGCAGGGAGTGCGGCAGGCGTGGGCTTTCCGGCTGCCATGCTCGACGTGATGGATATCGAGGACGAGTCGCCCCAAGAGCTCCTAGCCCGAGCCGAACGCGAAGGCCTCGAGCTCCGCGACTTTGCCGTCGACGATGACGCTGAATGATGGCTATCTTTGTTATTGACGAACATATGTTTGTATTTTATACTCATGCTTGAACATACGTCCAACTTCATGGTATAAATTAGGTGGTCATCTCTTAAGAGAGGGCTTCCAAGTGCCGGGGACGTTTTCCCCGGCTTTTTTATTAAGGATTGCCCATGCGAGAGCTGAGTATCTTTATTGATGAATCTGGAAGCGATGATCTTCGTGAAAGATACTATCTTGTGGCCTTTGTTTTTCATGAACAAGATATTCCCATCGCTGAGGGAATAGAGAAATATGAAAGGGCGGTAGCCGAAAGCGGATTGCCGCTTCTTCCGTTCCATGCTTCTCCTCTCATGAATGGAAAAGATCAGTTCAAGGATTTGGGCATCAGTGAGAGAAAAAGGCTGTTCTCACTATTCCGAGTTATGTTTCGACATTTGCCCATCTCGTACAAGGTGTTTGTATTCAAGACGCGTCGGTACCGAACTCTTAAACAGATTGCTGATGCGATGCGGCGCGAAATCATCGATTTCATATTCGACAATTTGAGTTGGTTTCAGCAGTTTGATGCTGTAAAGATTTACTACGACGGAGGACAGGGTTCGGTTTCGAGTGCGCTTCACAAGGCAATCGATTACGCTTTGGCTAAAAATGCAGTTATCTATAAGCCGACAACTTCATCGGATTACTATTTGGCTCAGGCCGCGGACTATGTCTGTACCATTGAGTTCACGAGTCTGAAATATCAGGCGAATAAGCAGACTAATACTGACCAGAAGTTTTTTGGTGGTAGTACTGCGTTTAAAAAAGGCTTACTAAAAGAAGTTAGAAAGAAGGCCGTTCCAAATTAGTTACCCCCTGGCCGCTACGATGCCAGTGTGGCAATGACGGCTTCGTCGCCGGCGTATATAAGGGTGTTGCCGTCGGGGATGATCGTTTGGCCGTCGCGCTTGAGCATCACCACAATAAACGGATGCTTGCCTTGCGGCACATCGCGAAGACGCTGGCCGGCCAGGCGACCGTGGGGGGTTACGGTGACCTCGCGCAGCGTAACCTCGGCACGCTCTTCAAACGTCGGCGCGGCCATAACCAGCAGATCGCCTTCCTCGATGACGGTATCGCCGTTGGGCAGCACCGGATGGGCGCCGTCACGCAGCACCAAGACCACCAGCATGTCCGTTGCGCTGCCAATGTCGGCGAGCGAGCGTCCGGCAAACGGATGTCCAGCGCCCACCTTGAGTTTTACAAACGACATGCCGTCTTCGTCGCGGTAATCATTAAAGGTGCGGCGCACGTCGCCTTCTGCGTCGATCATATTGAGCTTCTTCGCCACTGCTGGCAGCAGCGAGCCCTGCACCACGATGCTCGACACGGCAATCACAAACACCAGGTCAAACAGGTCGTGCCCACTGGGAACGCCGGCCACCACGGCAAAGAGACTAAAGACGACCGAAGCTGCTCCGCGCAGGCCCGCCCAGCTTACGAGCGCGACCTGGCGGGGATTCGTCTTAAAGGGCGCTAGGAGCACGCCGACGGCGATGGGGCGGCTCACGAAGAGCATGAACGCCATGAGTGCCAGGCCCGGCAGCAGCATCTGCGGCAGGCGTGCGGGCGTTACGAGCAGGCCGAGCAAGAAGAAGATCGTCATCTCGGCCATCTCGGTGAGGGTGTCAAAGAAGTGCGCCATCTCGACTTTGCCGGTGATGTCGCTGGCACCCAGTACAATGCCTGCCAGGTATACAGCCAAAAAGCCGTTGCCGTCCAGATAGCTCGGCAGCGCGTAGGCGACGATCGCCACGGCGAACAAAAAGATGGTCTGCGCGCCCTCGGCCGTTGCATGTGCGCGTTCAATCAGACGGCCCGCCGCCCAGCCGATGGCAAGGCCCAGGCCCGCGCCTAGAATGATCTGCTTGGCCAGCAGTGCGGGAATGTTGATGTCGCCGCCGGCCGCGAGTGTAGCGAGCACAGCGGTGAGCATGTAGGCGACGGGGTCGTTGGAGCCCGATTCGACCTCGAGCAGCGAGTCGGTGCCGCCCCTCAGCGAAAGGCTGTGCTCGCGCAGAACGCTAAAGACGCTGGCCGCGTCGGTAGACGCCACGACCGATCCCAGCAGCAGGCCGCCGATCCAGTCGAAGTTCAGCACAAAGTGGGTGAACACGCCGGTGATGCCGGCAGTGATGACGACGCCGAGCGTGCTCAGCAGCACCGCCGGCGCAGCGACGGGCTTGGCGCGGTCGATATTGGTGTTAAAGCCGCCGTAGAACATGATGAACAGCAGCGCCGTGCTGCAGACGGTTTCGGTGAGCGCGTAGTCGCTAAAGTCGATGCGCGCCGGACCGTTGACGCCCAGCAGCATGCCCAGCGCGATAAAGATGAGCAGGGTGGGGAAGGGGAGCTTTTTGCCGACGGGTTTGATGGTCAGGCACAAAATGATGACGAGGCCGATAAAGAGAAGGATCTGGTTCATGGATAGTGTCCGCTCCTGGGTGGTTGGCGTGGCACGGTCAATTGTCTGTGGTTATTTGTACCCAAAGATGGTGGGTTTATGGGGTTGGATTGCGGGCGTGCGCGATATCGTCATAGACGGCTGCCGTCTTTGCCTCTGCTCGGAAACCCTTTCCAGCTTTATTGCAACGGAGTACAATGAGTAACGTTTAAGTTCAACTTGAAGTTTTAGTTGCGGCGCCGGGCTTCGGCCGCAATGCAAGGAGAGGCGTACCATGGCGATCTATGTGACATCTGATGCTCACGGGCACGTGCGTGCGCTTGACGAGGCCCTGTCTAAGATCTCGTTGACGTCCGACGACACGCTGTACGTGCTGGGCGACATGATCGATCGCGGGCCCGATCCGGTCGGCGTTATTAAGCTCGTGCGCTCGCTGCCCAACGCCCACGTGCTCAAGGGTAATCACGAGCAGATCATGCTCGATGCCATCATTGGTCAGGATCCGCTCGATGCCGAGACCTGGGATATCAACGGTGGCTGGACGACGCGCGAGCAGCTCAACGACATGGAATTTGAGGCATACGAGGAGCTCGTGCGATGGATGGCCGCGCTGCCGCTCTACGCGGTGGTCGAGACCGAGGAGCGCCCGTATCTGCTGGTACATGCTGGAATCGAGATGAAGGCGGCGCGCGCGTTTTTGCTTGAGCATGGTGTCGATTGTGCCGATGGCGTCGGAGCGGTGGGTGCCGATCGCGAGCTGCTGCAGCAGATGCTCGCAGTGCAGTCGTCCGATGACCTGCTGTGGATTCGTCACGGCTATTGGGATGTGCCGACCGGGTTGCTTTCTACCGAGGGTAAGGGCCCGGTCGTGGTGAGCGGTCACACGCCCACGGTATCGCTTGGGCGCTATTGCGAGGTCGGTGGTCTGGCGGGGCTCGATGAGGAATCGGGACGCGGGCAGATCGTGCGCTTGGGCGGCGAGGACACTGCCGGCGTGCCCGATCGCATCGACATCGACTGCGCTGCCGCCACCGGCTCCGAGTTCGGTCGCGTGGGCATCCTGCGGCTCGATGATGGGGCGGAGTTCTACGCGAACATCAACCCGGGCGAATAATCGGTGCAAGGGGTAGCTAATTTGGGACGGGGCTTTTTTGACTACTTTTGCCCTTCTGCCCACTAATTGATTTCTCTGGGACGGGGATTAAATAATCATTTGGCTGCCCGCTGGCTAAGTGAGTAGACTTTTTTGGAAATGCCGAGCACCCAACATATTTGCCTCAACAAAACCGCAGGTCACAGACTTGTGCTTTGTCGGTGTGGTCAGGGATTCGGTAAAAGTCTACTCACTTAGTTTTGCGTGATGAATATTGTCCGCAACGAGACCCCAGACGGGGTGATTCCATCGCAAATTCCGGTGACCGGGCAGCTAATTAGGCGCCGTATGGGTTGCGGTCGCGTTCGATGCGTTGGCGGATGTTGGCGTACTCGATTATCAGCAGCACCAGGAGTAGGGCCATGATGGCTAGGTAGCTCACCACAGCGCCCATCAGACCCAGCAGCTTAATCAGGATCACCGGCAGCACCACGCTTACGGCGAAGCAGATCAGGTAGATCTTGGTGACGTCTCTAGCGTGGCGCAGCACCGTGATGATGGCGTAGATAAAGTCGATGGCCGCGGTGACGCCGCCGGCGACGACCATCAGCAGCGCCAGCGTACGGTAGCGTTCAAAGCTGAGGCCGTACATAAAGCTCATGAGGGGAATACCGGGACCTGCCATAAATGCGGCGCACACGCCGGTGATGACTACGATCAGCGCCATAACGGCAACAATAATCAGGTCAAAGCGACGACGCTTGCGAGGATTAGCCCAAATGCTCGACAAGCGCAGGAGCTGCGGTTTATAGATAAATCCAATGCTCAGCAAAATAGCTTGCGCCGGAAAGAACAGGGCATTAAAGTACAGCTGATATTTGTATGCCAGCGTGCCTTCCATCACAAACTTGGGCATGCTCTCAATTAGGTTGAACAGGAACAGTGCACCAAAGAGCGGGGCGCACTGGACAAATAGGTGGCCGACCTCGCGCAGGCTCACGCGGCGCGATTTTTCGGTCTCGAGCAGGGCAAGCGGCGCGGTGACCAGCACGAGCGAGGCGATGGCGGTGACACCCATGACCATGGCCGCGATGGGCATGCTGCGCGTGAGGAACAGCGCCACGCTAAAGACCGCGATGACGCCGACGGAGCGTAGCGTTTGGCTCATTCCAGCCAAGTAGAGTTTGTCGGCCTGCTGCAGGCGGCCTTCGTACACGTCGGCGACGCCGTCGATGACCTTATACAGGTAGACGCCCAGGCCGATCGTCGCCATCTGCGCGTCATAGCCGCGGGCGCTGCTGTACATGAAGCCGCAGCCTAGGGCGAGCGCTCCACAAAGCCAGCGGTTGAGCTGGTAGGAGGCAAAGGACGTCTTTTCGTCGATGTCTGAGACCTGGAAATTGCGCACGCCGTAGTTGCACGCGATCATGATGAGCGTGCCGGTGACAAAGGCGATGGAGAACTTGCCGGCTTCTTCGGCGCCCACGAGCTGCGTAGACACGATGGTGAGCAGCGGAAACGCCAAGCCCCACACGGCGGTGCCGAGGGTGTTCCAAAGATAGTCGCGACTGGTGGCGTGCTCCTCGTATTCCGCTTCCTGCATGGAGAAGCCGCCGCCGTAGACGGCGCCGAGCAGACGGTTCCACCAAGCGTTGACCATGCGGCGGACGGGGCCGGGCTCCCGATCGCGTTCGCGCCGGCGACGGCGCGTGGCCTGGCTGCTATCGGGCCCGCCGGCGTTGCGCTGACTCAGCTCCTGGATGCGCACGAGCTCTTCGGCCGTGTGGGAGGCGGGGAACAGGCCGTTCTCGATGCGTCCGCCCTGGGCCCTTGCGGTGCCGCTGCCCGCTACGGCGGGGTCGGCGACGCCATTGCGGCGGGCGATGGCGCGGCGAATGCTATCGAGGGGTGTGATGCTCAAAGTAGGTCCTTTCTATTGCTGCGCTCTAGTATAGACACCGCGTTGTTCGCTCGTGTTTTTGGACAGGTTGTTCGATAATTTCGGCGGCGCCATTCGGTAGTCGGCACTTTGGGAACGTCTCTAAGTGCCGGCATCCGGGGACACTCCTTGAATGTTGCCTGTTCAAGAGTGTCCCCAACGACTAGTCGTTTAAGAACGTTCCCAATGACTAGGCCGCTTGCCTGCAATTTTTGACCGTTGGGCAGGCTTGCCGCCCTTGCCGCAAAAACGTTTTTGCATATCGGGTACAACGGGCTTTACGTGAGTAAAGTGCGCGCCGCGTCCACGTGTCGCGTTTTTAAAGGAGGCCCCATGCCTGGTGTTACCCCTGCAGAAGTTTTGTCCAACTTTGGTATTACGCTGGTCGAAGATCCCGCCGAGAATCAGCCCCGCCTGCTGGTCGATCTACCCGCCGCGGAGCTCGTCGAGCACGCCATCCGCCGCGAAGAAGGCCGCATGGCATCCAACGGCGCTCTGGTGATCGAGACGGGGGAGCGCACCGGCCGTTCTCCCAACGATCGCTTTATCGTTGACACCCCCGATATTCACGACAAGATTGCCTGGGGCGCGGTCAACCGCCCGCTGTCCGTCGAGAGCTATGAGGCCATCAAGGCCGGCATCGTCGACTATCTCAACGAGCGCGACGTGTTCGTCACCCGCGGCATGGCAGGTGCCGACCGCAACCACACGCGTCGACTGCTCGTTGCCTGCGAGCGTGCCAGCCAGGCACTCTTTATCAAGCAGATGCTCGCCCGCCCGCTCGCCCGCGAAATCGCGCGCACCGGTGAGCCCGACTTCTGCGTGCTCGCAGCGCCCGGTTACCAGTGCGACCCCGCCATCAAGGGCCTCAACTCCAGCGCCGCTGTGGTCATCAACTTCCAGGAGCGCGTGATTCTGGTCGCTGGCACCGGCTACTCCGGCGAGATCAAAAAGTCCATCTTCAGCGTCATGAATTACCTGCTGCCCGTCGAGGACGACGTGCTGCCCATGCATTGCTCGGCCAGCATGGATCCCGTCACGCACGAGACTGCCGTGTTCTTTGGCCTGTCCGGCACGGGCAAGACCACGCTTTCGGCCAATCCCACGCGCCTGCTGATCGGCGACGACGAGCACGGTTGGTCCGACATGGGTATCTTCAACATCGAGGGTGGTTGCTACGCAAAATGCGAGGGCCTGGACGCCTTCCACGAGCCCGAGATCTTCAACGCTGTCCGCTTTGGCGCCATTTGCGAAAACGTGGTGCTCGACGAGAACCGCAAGCCCAACTACGACGACATCTCGATCACGCACAACACGCGCGTGGCCTATCCCGTGGAGCACATTCCTAACGCGTGGACTAAGGGCATGGGCACCACTCCGAGTGTCGTGCTGTTCCTGACTTGCGACGCTTTTGGCGTGCTGCCACCCATCTCACGCCTGACGGCCGATGCCGCCATGTACCACTTTGTGACGGGCTTTACGGCTAAGATTCCCGGCACCGAGGTCGGCGTCACCGAGCCCACGCCCACGTTCTCCTCGCTGTTTGGCGAGCCGTTTATGCCGCTCGACCCCATGGTCTATGCCAAGATGCTCGGCGAGCGTATCGCCGACGGTCGTACGCGCGTGTACCTGGTCAACACCGGCTGGATTGGCGGCGGCTACGGCGTGGGCCATCGCATCGAGCTGGCCTACACGCGCTCGCTGGTCGCGCGCGCCCTCGACGGCACCATCGAGGACAGCGAGTTCGTGCACGACGACATCTTTAACGTCGACATTCCCACGACGTGCCGCGGCGTGCCCGATGGCATCCTGGTGCCGCGCCAATACTGGCAGAGCACCGCGCGCTATGACGAGGCCGCGCACAACCTGGCGGTGATGTTCGAGGAGAACTTCGAGAAGAAGTACTCGCACC
>OLPT01000674.1_pt1 | contig 23879 bp, 29 predicted proteins | sample 1673051 | NCBI WGS metagenome assembly OLPT01 (sample SAMEA3136750, study PRJEB25190) | human gut metagenome | biome: human gut; feature: human-associated habitat; material: faeces | place: Austria | collected 2013
CTCCGGCGTGTCACGCTTTGTGAGAATTTTGCCCTCACTAAGGCCCGGCAAAACGAGGTCTGCTTCCTGTGCGAGGCTGTTCAGCGTGCGCACCATCTCTTTTTCGTCCTTCCAAAGCTGCGGGCGCAGGTTCGGGTCAAACGAAATAAACATATCCAGCGCCTTCGCGCGGCTCATCAATCGTTTCACCGCGTCCAATGCCGACTTCGACACCGCCGGAAAAATACCCGTCACGTGCAGAAAATCACATCCGTATAAGTCGAGCTTATCGATGTCATGCGTCGAGATCTGCGAAGCCGCACTGTTTCGCCGGAAATACGCGATCTTCGGGTCGCCCGCCTCGGTCCTGCCTTTCATCATAAACCCGGTCGAAGCCGTGTCCGTCACGGTCACAAGCGCGTCGGAAACGTGGTTGCCTTTCATGCTCTTCAAAATGCGTTTGCCCACCGGGTCGTCGCCGAGGCGCGTGCAGTACAGCGCTTCATGGTCAAGGCGGGAAAGTCCCACCGCCACGTTATATTCCGCACCGGCCACAGCCGCCGAAAAGTGTGTCACATCCTCCAGCTCGCCGAGCTCCTCCGCGATGAAAAGCCCCATCGGCTCGCCGACCAGCACAATGCGCCCGCGCACCTCGTCCTCCGGCTCGTCCACAGCTTTCTGCAGTTCAGCTTCGTCTACAAACTCCATCTTCATAGCGTTTCCCCTTTTAAACCGTCGTCTTCACCACCGTGCAGTGGCCATTAATCTTAATTTTGCCGCTGCCGGCCGGTACAAACAGGCTGTCCGTCGGCTTGAACTCCACTTCGTTCTCGCTGCCGACAACCTTGCCGCTGCCCTCCGTCACAACAAGCGACGCAAACGAATCGCCCGTCACATCAATTTCGACTTCGCCGTCCACAACATATTTCTCCGTCGTAAAGTACGGGCAGGAAGCCAGCGCGCACTTTGTGCCTCCGGGAATCTCCTCCGGCTTGCCCTGCTTATCGGATGTGTCGCTCGGGGTCAGCTTGGAAACGTCAATGGCTTTATCAATATGCAGTTCACGCAGCTTGCCGTCCGCACCGCGGCGGCCGTAGTCGTACACGCGGTATGTCGTGTTGGAATTCTGCTGAATTTCGCAAATGAGAATCCCCGCGCCGATTGCGTGGATCGTACCGGACTGAATGAAGAACACGTCGCCCTTCTTCACGTCGGCCTTGTAGAGCACATCCGTCAGCGTGTTGTCTTCAATGCGCTTTTTGAATTCCTCTTTCGTCAGCGCACGGTTCACGCCGAAGTACAGCGAAGCACCCGGCTCGCAGTCCACAACGTACCACATCTCGGTCTTGCCGTATTCGCCCTCCACGCGCAGCGCATATTCGTCGCTCGGGTGCACCTGCACGGAAAGCGGCTGCTTCGCATCGATGAACTTGATAAGCACCGGGAACTCCTTAAACTTCGCACCGTTCACACCGAGCGCCTTCGCACCGACTTTTTCCAAATACTCGCCGAATTTCAGCCCGTCGTATTCACCGCCGTCTATCACGCTCTGGCCCGCCGGGTGCGTAGAAAGCTCCCAGCTCTCCGCAACCTTTTCATAGTCGCACTTTTTGCCGTAAACGTCGCGCAGCTTTGTGCCGCCCCACAGATAGTCCTTAAATGCCGGGGATAATTTCTCAATCTTCATATTCATCACTTCCTTCTAGTTTAGTATAGCATAGAATTTTTTGTATGTTAAATAAAATAAATATAAAATGAAAAAAGGACTTGCTTTTTAAAAAGCTGTCCGCTATAATGACGTTACTAAAAGATAGTTTTCCCGAATAGCTACATTCTTAGAACAAAGGAGGGAAATTTTTTTAACTTTTCTGATATAGCATCTTTATTTCAAAACTATCAACAGATCAATAACATTATCGAACGTCGTTTCAGACAGACATTATCACAGAAATTAAGATCAACATCAATCTATTATGTAAATGAATACAATGCCTTACTGTCTTTTGGTTTAAGCTGCAGGAGGAGAAAAGTGTATCACAATTACAGCATTTTCTTTTGGAGTCTCTGGTATATGCAGCCGTAGTTATTATATGGGAACGGGCATTGAGAAGGAGGAATCCATGGGAGACCATCAGGAACAGCAGGTTCATAGTCTGTTTTCTGAGTTGACAGATTATGAAAAAGAAGGGATTCATATATTGCTGAATGGTCTGCCCGCAAGCCCTATGCAAGTCGTGCAGGCGCATATTATGCGGGAAGACTCAGTGTATATGCGAGATTATGTGTTGAATGAAAAAGGAGACATCAAGGAGCTGTGTTTTAACAACGTGGATCAACGAATTTCGGAACACGAATACCCCTCAAACTAGATTTTGTCAAATAAATAATGACGGGGCACATCTGTTTTGCTATAATAAGGTCTGACAGGAGGTACAGCATGGAAGAAAAAGATATGCAGCCGATGCAGCCGGAAGGCAGCTCACTGACAGGCAGACGAATCAAGGATGGTGCCAGAACGCCAGTTGCGGGCAGAAGAAGTAGCGCTTCAGAAGGACCAGGGATTTCCGGCAGAACAGGAAATTCCGGAAGATCAAGGATTTCCGGAAACAGAAGACTGGTAAGAAGAAAACCGCAATCCAGACGGAGAAGACAGCGGAATCTTATCATTAAGATGAGTGTCGTCCTGATATTACTGATCGTAGCCGTTGTAGGGACATTTTTGTGGAAAAAATACAGCCCTTCCAAGGAGAAAGCGGATCTGAATAAATATTATGGAATAGAAAAGAAAGGCCAGGTGGCGATCACAGTAAATAATAAGGTCGTGGATCCGCATGGTATGATATCCGATGGAAAGCTCTATGTGCAGTATGATGTGATCAGGGATTATGTAAACAGCAGATTTTACTGGGATCCGAATGAGAATATTTTATTGTATACACTGCCGAAGGACATGGTATCAGTCGAGGTCGGAAGCAAAGACTATATGGTGTCCAAGGAACGTAAGAGCGAGAAATATGTCATTGTTAAGACAGAAGGAAATACAGCTTATATTGCGCTTGATTTTGTTCAGCAATATACAAACATTGAGTATGAGGTATATGACAATCCGAGCCGTGTAATGATCGTCAGCGACTGGGGCAAGAAGAAAGTTGCCGAGGTTAAGAAGGATACTCAGGTTCGTTACCGCGGTGGTGTGAAGAGTCCGATCCTTTCAGAGGTCAGCAAAGATGATACAGTTACGATTATTGAAAACGAAGGATCATGGGAGAAAGTCCGCACAAAAGACGGATTTATCGGCTATGTGAAAGACAGTGCACTCAGGACACCGGAGACCAAGAATGTAACCAGAAAATTTAACGAACAGAAATTTACCAGTATCAAGAAAGATTACAAGATTAACCTGGCATGGCACAATGTAACCAATAGTTCCGCTAATAACGGAGTGCTTGAAAAGATAGCAAAAAGTAAAGGGCTTACAACACTTGCGCCGACCTGGTATCATGTAGCAGATACGGAAGGTAATATAAAGTCAATCTCGTCGACAGATTATGTGAACTATGCACATAAAGCGAATATTGAAGTGTGGGTGACCGTCAGAGATTTTGACGGAGGAATCAATTCGCAGAAAGAATCTTATGAATTATTAAGCCATACTTCACGGAGAGAGAAGCTGATCAATCAACTGGTTGCAGAGGCATTGCAGACCGGAATTGACGGAATTAATGTTGACTTTGAAAAGATATCAAAAGAATGTGGTGAACATTATATTCAGTTTATCCGCGAATTATCTGTAAGATGCAGACAGAATGGTCTGGTATTATCCGTGGATAATTATGTTCCGAAGGGCTATAACATGCAGTATAACCGTAAAGAGCAGGGAATCGTAGCAGATTATGTTATCATTATGGGTTATGACGAACATTTTGCAGGATCACCGGAAGCCGGTTCTGTTTCTTCTTATAATTATGTAAAAGAGGGAATCTCTGAGACGTTAAAAGAAGTTCCGGCAAATAAAGTGATCAGCGGAATTCCATTTTTCACGCGTCTGTGGGAAGTAAGAGCGAAAACGGAAGATGAACTTGCACAAGATGCAGGTACAGCGAACGAAGAGTATACCAACAAAGTAACAAGCAAGGCACTTGGTATGGACAGTGCACAGGCTGTAGTCAAAGAAGCCGGTGTCAAGACGACATGGGATGATGAGACGAAGCAGAATTTCGCAAGCTGGACTTCCGGAGATACGACTTACAGCATCTGGCTGGAAGATGAGAAGTCTATGGAGTACAAGCTTCAGCTCATGAAGAAGAATAAGCTTGCAGGTACAGCTGAATGGGCACTCGGACAGGAAAATTCAGATATCTGGCAACTGATCCAGAAGTATGTAAATTAAATATTGAGAGAATAAACATATAAAATGCCTCCGACAGACATATATTATGAAGAATAAAGTCTGGCTGGAGGTATTTTTTTTGCATTTTCCAAATATCCGAAAGAACCGGCATATGACGGATGCGACAGGGAAGAAAATAGAATTTATACTGATTCTTCTGGCGCTTATGGTACTTGTACTGCTTAGTAAAAAATTGGAAAAATATGCATCAGGAGAGATTGTAAAACTGGCAGAAAAAGAGAAAAAATCGCAGGTGATTGTGCTGGATGCCGGGCATGGCGGAAGTGATCCGGGAAAGATCGGAGTACATGAAGAAAAAGAGAAAGAGATTAATCTGGAGATTGCTTTAAAAGTAGAGAAAATGCTGAAAAAGAAGAAAATAAAAGTAATCATGACAAGAACAGATGATCAGATGTTGGATGATCAATCGGATGCAGGACAAAAAGTCCGGGATCTGCGGGAACGGGTAAGAAAAATCAACGGGGAAAAGCCGGTATTTGCAGTTAGTATTCACCAGAACAGTTACCCGGACGCCGGAATCCATGGGGCGCAGGTGTTTTATTACCGCCATTCGGCAGAGAGTGAACAGGCTGCAAAGACAATGCAGGAAGCATTGCGGGCAGCAGATATCGGAAATACAAGACAGGCGAAAGCAAACGATACTTATTATCTGCTGAAACGGACGGAGGTGCCGATAATTATTGTAGAATGTGGCTTTTTAAGTAACCCGGAAGAAGCAAAAAAACTGACAACTCCGGAATATCAGGACGATGTTGCGAAAGCAATTGTAAATGGAATCGTAACTTGTATGGAGAAATAGAGTGTAGTATAATGAGACACATGGAAACGATTATAAAAAGAGTAAAAAAAGGACAATTGGATAAAGATAGTATTGAGATGGCAGGAGCCATTTTAAAAAAAGGCGGACTTGTCGCATTCCCAACAGAGACAGTATACGGACTGGGTGCAGATGCGTTGAATGAGAAGGCAGCAGAGAAGATTTATGCTGCAAAAGGAAGACCTTCCGATAATCCACTGATTGTACACATTACGAATCTTGGTGCATTGGAAAAAATTACAAAAAAAGTTCCGGAGGAGACGAAAAAAATCGCAGATGCATACTGGCCGGGACCGCTGACGATGATTTTTGAGAAGAGCGAAGCAGTTCCGTATGGAACGACAGGCGGGCTGGAGACTGTAGCTGTGCGTATGCCGAGTGATGAAGTAGCGCGTGCGCTGATTGATGTGGGCGGTGGATATATTGCAGCACCGAGTGCGAATACATCAGGCAGACCAAGCCCGACAATGGCAGAGCATGTAGAAGAGGATCTGACCGGAAGAATTGATATGATACTGGATGGAGGACCGGTTTCTATCGGACTGGAATCGACAATTCTGGATATGACGGTTACACCGCCAATGATCTTAAGACCGGGTGCGATTACAAAGGAGATGCTGGAAGCATGTATTGGCGAGGTGACAGTTGATAAGGCGGTCATTAAGCCGAACCAACGGCCGAAAGCACCGGGGATGAAGTACCGGCATTATGCGCCGAAAGCAGACTTAAGCATTGTAGAAGGTGAGATGTCAAAGGTTATTTCAAAGATCAATGAACTGGCAGCAGAGCAGGTGAAAGCCGGACATAAAGTTGGTATCATTGGAACCGAAGAGAGTGTAGCTAATTATATCTGTGGAGATGTGAAGTCTATCGGAACCAGGGAAGACGAGTCTACGATAGCCGTTCATTTATTTGCCATTCTGCGGGAATTTGATGCCGATCAGGTCGATTATATTTACAGCGAATCTTTTGATACCGAAGGAATCGGAAGCGCGATTATGAACCGTTTGTTAAAAGCGGCAGGACATCATGTCATAACGGTTTAAACAAATCAATATTATAAATTGATATTTTAAAATCAGAACAAGTGTCAAATGAGGAGGAAAAACATGTCTAAAGTACAGGTTATGGATCACCCATTGATCCAGCACAAAATCAATTGCATCCGCAAAGAGGATGTAGGAACAAAGGAATTTCGTCAGATCGTCAGTGAGATTGCTGCATTAATGTGTTTTGAAGCAACAAGAGATCTGAAGCTTCAGGATGTAAAAATCAAGACACCGATCTGTGAGATGGTGGGTAAAGAATTAAGTGGAAAGAAACTGGCAGTTGTTCCGATTTTAAGAGCCGGTCTTGGTATGGTTGATGGAATGTTAAGCATGATCCCGACTGCAAAGGTTGGACATATTGGTCTGTACCGTGATCCGGATACTTATGAACCGGTTGAATATTATTGCAAATTACCGGCAGACTGCGATGAGAGAGAAGTATTTGTCGTAGATCCGATGCTTGCTACAGGCGGTTCCAGTGTGGCTGCTATCCAGATGCTGAAAGACAAAGGCGTAAAACATATCCGTTTTATGTGCATTATTGCAGCACCGGAAGGTGTAGAACGTATGCAGAAAGAGCATCCAGATGTAGATGTTTATATCGGTGCACTGGATGAGCGTCTGAATGAACATAAATACATTGTTCCGGGACTTGGCGATGCAGGAGACCGTATTTTCGGAACAAAATAATTGTTGGAGGATGGCAGATGGGAAGCAAAAGAGAAGATTATATCAGCTGGGATGAATATTTTATGGGGGTTGCGCTTCTGTCTGGAAGACGCTCCAAAGATCCCAATACACAGGTGGGATGTTGTATTGTAAGTCAGGATAACAAGATTTTATCTATGGGATATAATGGACTTCCTACCGGCTGTTCAGATGATGAATTTCCATGGGTAAGAGAAGGCGACAATCCGCTGGAGACCAAGTATGTTTATACGGTTCACAGTGAATTGAATGCGATACTCAATTACCGTGGCGGAAGTCTGGAAGGCGCAAAATTATATGTATCTTTATTCCCGTGCAATGAATGTGCAAAAGCGATCATTCAGGCGGGGATCAAAGAAGTGATTTACGACAGCAACAAGTACAAGGGAACACCGTCCGTGTGCGCATCTATGCGGATGTTTGATGCAGCGGGAGTCCGTTATCATCAATATCACCGGACGAACCGTGAGGTGCGGCTGGAGCTTTAAAGCATAGGATGACAGAATTGTGAGAATACGAAACAATTCGTAGGGCATCTTTTAAGAATAAAACTTAAAAAAGGACGATATACTGGAAGAAGAACAACCTTAATATCATAAAATGAGAAAGAAGGAATTACATATGCCGGGATATCGGACGCAGGTGCTTGTAAATTTTGTAGTCAGAGCTGTGATAGGAACAGCCTTGATCTTTTTTGTAAATCAGTTTTTAAACGCAAGAGGAATTGACATCCGGGTTGGAATGAACCCGGTGACAGTAGTGACTTCCGGTGTACTTGGTACACCGGGAGTTGCTTTATTATATGGAATTTCTTTTTATAGAGGATTCTGAATGCAGTAGGCGACACTGCAGAAATATTTATCCGGAGCCGGAAGTGCCTGAACCCGCCAGAGCGGATATTTTGTGAGCTGGTACAGACCGGAATCTGAATCGATCTCATCAATACGGAAGGAATCTGCGGAAATGGTGAATCCGGTTCCGATTCCTTTTAAAAATGCTTCTCGTATCGTCCAGTAACGGAAAAAAAGCTGTGTACTTTCCCACTCCGGTAAATGTGCGAATCGCAGTTCTTCATCCGGGTGAAAGAAACGGTGGACAAGGTGGCTGCTGCGTGCATTTTCACGTATTTTTTCGATGTCGATACCGACCGGGGAAGAAAAGGAAAATGCAAACGCAATCTGCTCTTCCGAATGAGAGAGATTAAAGGAAAGCCGTGGCAGATGTCCCAGACCTCTGACTGTAAGTGCATCATAATCCAGATAAAGTTTGCCATGTGTGCCTGTACGAAGCACAAGTTCTTCCGGTGCGATGTGCAGATATTTTCCAAGCAACAGACGTAAGAGAAAGCGCGCAGTCTGATGCTGGATACGGTCTTTCCCCTGTGAATAACCGGCAATCCGGTTCCGTTCTTCTGTGGAAAGAATTTGCGTATCCTGTGCATCTGGTGGGAAATCTTCTGTTTTAAAAAACCAGACGTCTATCGTCTGCATTGGCAGGGTAAAAGCTGCCGAAGATAAATCTGAAAAGTGATAAATATTTATATTCATGTTGTTATTTCCTGACTGTTTTTTATTAGTATTATATCTTTTGATGTGAAATTTGTATAGAATTTTAAGGAAAATGAAGGACGAAATTTTGGCAGAGTTTCACAAAGATAGAAATTTTCAGAGAAAAGGATAGACAGGAAATAACCGGTAGAGTATAATCGTCCTACAAGTCAAATCTAAGACTTGTGTTGATCTGTTGAAAATAATAATTCTAAGTAATTCGTGCCGTATCGGCGTAGGATTCAATGAAGTGCAACAAGTACATAAGAGTATCAAATCGCAGCGAAAGTGGGCGTAGAAGAAGTGTTTTTACACAGGAGGCAGGCATATGTGAGTAACGGGAATTTAATTATATGTGATCCGGAAGAAGGATATGCGCAGGCACTTGCTTATTATCTGATGCATAAAAAGGAATTTGGCATGGAAGTGCAGGTGTATGACCGGATAGAAAAAGTGCAGGAAATTGCAGACAGAACGAAGATACAGATTTTATTTGTGGCAGCAGAGTACGAAGCAGAAGAACGGAAAAAAGTACCGGCAGAGCAGAAATTTCTGCTGACCGGCGCAGGGAACAGCCAGGTTCTGGAAGATGAGACGGCATTATATAAATATCAGTCGGGAGAGAAGATCGTAAAGCTGCTTCTGGAAAATGTTGATGCTCAGGAGTCGGAAAATATTCTCCTCGGACAGGCAGCAGGAAAGCAGGCAGTGAGACTGATCGGCGTGTATTCACCGGTTCACAGGATCGGAAAGACGTCTTATGCATTAAAGCTTGGAGAAGAACTGGCAGTGAATGCGAATGTATTATATCTCAACCTGGAACTGTATAGTGGTATTGGCGGACATTTTGCAGGAGAAGGACAGACGTTGTCGGATCTTCTGTATTATGCGAGACAGGAAAAAGGAAATCTTGGTTTATTTCTTACAACGATCGTGCAGCATAGAAGACATCTGGATTATGTACATCCAATGGCGGTCGCAGAAGACGTAAAGGCAGTAAGTGTACAGGAATGGAAAGATCTGCTTATGAAGATCGCAGAACAGAGTATTTATGAGATGATCGTACTTGATATTGATGAAGGACTCCCACAGGTATATCAGTTATTGCGGTTGTGTACAGAAGTACATGTTCCGGAGATAAGGGACTGTTATGCACAGGCGAAGATCCGGCAGTTTGAACAGGAACTTACGCTTCTGGGTTACGAAGATGTATTGCAGAAAATCAAAAGGAAGGATGTACATGATTGAGGCGGAACAGTTACATGCTAGGATTCTTGAAAAACTGGATCTGACAAGAGAAGTGGAAGATGAAGAACTGACCGGGATTATTTATCAGGTATTACAGGAAGCCGGGCAGAAAGAATATATTCCGCTGAAGATAAGGACAGCGCTTGGAAAGGAACTGTTTAATGCGTTCAGAAAACTGGATCTTTTACAGGATTTTCTGGAGGATGATGAGATTACTGAAGTGATGATCAATGGAGTACAGAGCATTTTCTATGAAAAACATGGAAAGCTGTATGAAGCAGAGAGACATTTCTTGTCCAGGGAGAAACTGGAAGATGTGATACAGCAGATTGTGGCGGGTTCAAACCGTATCGTCAATGAAGCATCACCGATCGTAGATGCGAGGCTGCCGGACGGCTCCCGAGTGAATGTCGTGCTTGCTCCGGTTGCGTTGAACGGACCAATCGTAACGATCCGTAAGTTTCCCAAAGATGCAATCACAATGGAGCAGCTGATTGCATGGGATTCCGTTAGCGAGGAAGTTACAGAATTTCTTGCTATGCTTGTAGTAGCAGGATATAACATATTTATCAGTGGAGGAACCGGTTCCGGGAAGACCACATTTCTAAATGCATTATCTCAATATATACCCAAAACAGAACGAATTATTACGATTGAGGACAACGCAGAGTTAAAAATACAGGATGTAAGCAACCTAGTCAGTCTGGAAGCCAGAAATGCAAATGTTGAAGGGAACGGAGCGATTACGATCCGTGATCTGATCAAATCGGCGCTGCGTATGCGACCGGATCGTATTATTGTCGGTGAGGTGCGCTCGGCGGAAGCAATTGATATGCTTCAGGCACTTAACACCGGACATGACGGGAGCCTTAGTACCGGACATGCGAACAGTCCAAAGGACATGCTCGCAAGACTGGAGACAATGGTATTAATGGGAATGGATATTCCGCTTCCGGCGGTCAGAAGACAGATTGCGTCCGGGATTGATATCATTGTCCATTTGGGAAGATTACGGGATAAGAGCAGGAAGCTGCTGGCAGTTACAGAAGTGATGGGATACGAAGACGGAGAAGTGATACTGAAACCATTATATACATTTGAAGAGACAGGAGAAGTACATGGGAAGATTCAGGGGATCTGGAGAAAAGAACGAGAGCTTGAAAATATCACAAAATTACTGGCAGCAGGCTGTAAAACCGGTAGAACGAATGAAAATGGCAGGGCAGACAGCTGCGCTTCTCGCACTGACTGCATGGCTCTATTATCGGGAAATCTATCGGGAAATCTGGGCAGTGGTGTTTCTGATACCGGTCGGAATTCTGTATTACCGGATGAAGAAAAAGGAATGCGTGAGGAAAAAACAACAGGTGTTTCTTTTGGAGTTCAAAGAGATGATCCAGAGTCTCGCCGCGGGACTGAACACAGGATATTCAGTGGAAAACGCAGTGCGGGAGACGCAAAAAGAATTAATGATGGTCTATCCCAAAGAGGCAGTTATTTCTAAGGAACTGGCAGTCATGACAAGAAAACTGAGGCTTAGTATGTCGATGGAACAGGTATTTGATGAGTTCGCAAGGCGGGTAGATATGGAAGATGTGCGGAATTTTTCAGTTGTATTTACAGCAGCGAAAAAAAGTGGTGGAGATATGATCGCGATCATTCGGAACACTGTGGATCAGATCAGCGGAAAAATAGAGGTAAAGAGGGAGATCGAAACACTTCTTGCGGCAAAGAAATATGAATATAAAGTAATGTCGATCATTCCCTATGCCATTATCGCTTATATGCGGCTGAGTTTTCCGGAATTTATGTCTTACCTGTATGGAAATATATTAGGAATCGGGGTGATGTCTGTATGTTTGGGAATCTATGTCGGCGCATACGTGCTTGGTGCAAAAATGGTAGATATCGAAGTCTGAGCGTGGGTATTGCTGTGAGCATGTTCATTCTGGGGCTTACACTTCTGGCGGTGGATTTCGGACAGACACGGACAGCGATGAAAGATGGGTTGACAAGAAACCCATCCGGGAAAGGAAGCAGTATGCATGATCTGGAAGCGGTTATCGGCGATTCACAGAAAGAAAAACTGAAAATTGAAGTTGGAGAACAGGAATATACAAAACAGGATATGAAGAAATTTTTCCGACGCTGTATCAGAAAAATTGAGAAGCAGATGCCGGGAGAAAATGAATCACTGGATCATGTAGAACAGGACCTTAATCTGATGACAACGCTGGAAGGAGAACCGGTGGAGATAAGCTGGGAATTATCGGAATACAAGGTTATGAATGTATATGGTGAGATCCAGAAAGAACATGTTCGGACAGACGGTACGCCGATCGAGCTTCATGCAGTACTGACTTATACGAAAGACCGGATGCAACAGGCAAGATACAGTTGTGCTGCAGTGATCTATCCGGAGTCACTCAGCGGAAATAAAAAAGAAACAGCAAGACTGAAAGAGAAAATTGAAGAAAAAGAAAAAGAAACACGGGAAAAGAAACGTTTTGTCCTGCCACAGACACTAGGGCAGAAAGCGGTGAAATATTACCGGGAGATGGATTACCGGGGACTGATCGTAATCGTGATGGGTATTCTTACGGGCGTGCTTTTGTGTGCACTGGAGAAACAGAAAGACGATGAAGCGAAAAAAGAACGGCAGAAGCAGATGCTTCTGGATTACCCGGAAGTTCTGAACAAACTGACGCTGTATTTAGGGGCAGGAATGACATTAAAACGGGCATGGTGGAAGATTGTAACAGATTATGAAGCACAGAGAGAAGTATGGGGTGAACGTTTTGTATATGAAGAAATGAAACAGACCTGTTATGAGATGGAAAGCGGCATCATGGAGTCAGAGAGCTATGAGCGTTTCGGCAGAAGATGTGAAAGGCAGGAGTATATACGACTCGGCGCACTGCTGTCACAGAATCTGCGTAAAGGTGGAAAAGGACTGGGACAATTGCTGAAAACAGAAGCCATACAGGCGCAGGAAGAACGGAAAGCACACGCAAAGAGAGCAGGAGAAGAAGCAGGAACGAAGCTGTTACTTCCAATGTTTCTGATGCTTGCAGTTGTTCTGGTGATTGTGATCGTACCGGCATTTTTGTCGGTGCAGTTGTAGGTATACTTAAAATGTAAATGGTGTGAAAGAAAAAGGGATACAAAAGTAAAATGAAAATATAAAAAGGAGCGGAAATTATGTGGAGATGGTATCGGTTGAAACAGGTTTTACAGGAAGAAGACGGAATTGGTGTAGTGGAGGTTATTTTAATTCTGGTCGTGCTGATCGGTCTGGTCATTATATTCAAATCGCAGCTTACCAGTCTTGTGGAGACAATTTTCGAGAAGATCACCAGCGAAAGTTCGGGAATATAGGAGGATAGAATGATGGTGTCAGGTGCAAAAAAAGGAGAAGTGACAGCCTATCTTAGCCTGATATTTATTCTGTTTATATCATTTGTCGGGGGCATTATGGAAAGTGCCTCCGTACAGATGGCAAAAAATTACAGGCGTGCGGATATGAACCGGGCAATGGAGTCCGTATTTGCAGAGTATCAGAAAGAACTTCTGGATGAATATGAGATTTTTGCATTGGAAGCAACTTATGAAACAGGGACGTATGGCGAAAGAAATATAAAGAAACGGCTGGAATTTTATGGGGCTGAAGGAATGGAACAGTCTGTGAAACGGCTCAGCCTTTTGACGGATCATGGCGGACAGCCTTTTCTTGAACAGGTGGCGGTTTATATGGAAGAGAAGTATGGAATGGATAAAGTGAAAGACCTGACAGGAAAAAGCGCAGACTGGAAAACACAGGAAGAAGAAGCGGGAAAATACGAAGAAAATGAGAAGAAACAGCAGGGAGAACTGGATCAGTTATTAGAAGAAAATGAAGGAGAACTTCCAGAGAAAGATAATCCGATTGCCCATGTAGCAGGTCTTAAAAAGTCGTCTCTTCCGGAATTGGTGATGCCGAAAGGAAAAGAAGTATCTGACAAGCAGATGAACCTGGCGGACACACTGGAATACAGAGGGAAAAGAGAGGGTTATGGTGACTTCGCGGATGTATCGGAAGGAATTGGAAAATTAGATCATCTGCTTTTGGGAGAATATCTGATGGAACATTTCCCTGATGCAACAAAAGCAGGACGGAAAGGAGACCTGCTGGATTACCAGTTGGAGTATTTTCTGGAAGGAAAAGGAAGCGACCGGGAGAATCTGGAAGCTGTTGTAAAGAAACTGCTGATGTTACGTTTTGTTCCTAATTATATATATTTGCAAGGAAATGCTGCAAAAAAAGCAGAAGCGAAGGCGATGGCATTATCGCTTTGTGCGGTTCTTGCAGTTCCGGCGGTAACAGAGGCGGCAGCGCAGGTAATTCTTCTTGCATGGGCGTATGGAGAGTCGCTTGTAGATATACGAAGCCTGCTGGGAGGAGGGAAGATACCGCTTGTCAAATCAGATGAAAACTGGCAGTTATCTCTGGCAGGATTGTTGAAATTAGGTGAAGACGGAGATTTGAATGATGGAAAAGACTGCAAAGAAGGACTGGGATACCGGGACTATGTGCGCATGTTGTTATTTCTCACGAGTAAGGAGAAATTAGGACTTCGTGCACTGGATATGATCGAAGGTACATTGCGGGGGCGGTTCGGACTTGTTTTCTTCCGTGCAGACCAGTGCATCAGCAAGATAGAAATGAAAAGTACCTGTAAACTGCGGCGTGGGATTACTTATCAGTTTCCAACTTACTATGGATATCGCTAGGGGTGAAGACAGATGCTCTTTCAGACAAATAAAGAAAAACTTTTCATAGAACGAAGAAAGGAGAAGGATTCGTGCCATGATAAAAAATTATAAACTCCCCTTAAGACCTATCGAACGGACATCGTCTGAAAGAGTATCTGTCTTCACCTCTCGAAAAGGAAGTATCACAGTTGAGGCGGCTATAGCAGTGCCGATATTTTTCCTTGCAGTAGTCTGTCTTTTGTATTTGATGGAGATGATGGCAGTGCAGACGGCAGTGCGAAGTGGACTGCAGTACGCAGGAAAAAGGGCAGCGCAGGAATATGCCATAAAACCTTTTATGCAGACGAAGCAATTGGAAAAGGAAGTGGTTGAAGGAATCGGTGCTGATCGGTTAGAGAGAAGTATTGTGGAAGGTGGCAGTGCAGGAATCGACTGCAGTCATTCGCAGATGTCAATACGGACAGGAATTGCAAATCTACAGGCGGAATACAGGATTCGTGTTCCAATTCCGATGTTTTCCATCCCTACGATAACATGTGGTGTGGAATTAAAGATCAAGGCGTGGACTGGTTATGAAAAAGAAGGATTTGGAGATCAGCAGAAAGAAACGGTATATATCACAGAAACAGGAATGGTTTACCACAGGGATTATCACTGTGCTTATCTGGATCTGACGATTAAGAGTGTGTCAAATGGACAACTGGATACTCTGCGCAACAGCAGTGGTGGAAAGTATCATCCTTGCGAGCACTGTCATCCGGCAAATGCAGGATCGGTATTTATTACCAATTATGGAAACCGGTATCACAGTTCTGTCTTGTGCAGTGGACTAAAGCGTACAGTATATGCCATTCCGGTGTCGGAGGCAGCAGGAAAAGGAGTGTGTTCAAAATGTGGAAAATAAGTCAGATGGTCTGCCTTGGGATTCTGGCAGGTATGTCTGTTACGGATTTATTATATCGGAAAGTGTCTGGGGAGCTTCTTGCGGCAGCGGGAATTGGAGCAGTCATTTTTCAGATATGCTATGGAAAATGTAATGTCTGGATTCTTGGCGGTGGAATTGCAGTCGGATTATGTTTCCTTGGGATCAGCAGACTGACAGGTGAAGGAATAGGATATGGAGACAGTATCATGATTCTGTTGCTTGGAATTTATCTGGGAATCTGGAAATTGCTGATTGTACTCTCTGGTGCATTTTTTCTTCTCGCACTGGCTGCGGTCGTGTTACTTAGTTATTACAGTATCCGGGGAAAGGGTATGGCGCAAGGAACTGTGGGGATGAAGAAAATATCCCGTAAGTATGCACTTCCCTTTTATCCATTTCTGACATGTGGATATATATTGTATCTGGTCAGTTGGAAATAGAGCTGGGAGAAGGCAAAGCTGAGAGGAGGCAGAAGTGTGAAAAGAAGAAAATTATCAGGAAGCATGACCGTAGAGATGTCTTTCTTAATGCCGATGATATTATTTCTGATCATGGGGTGTATTTTGGCGGTTTTTTACTATCATGATAAAAATATTCTCGGTGCGGCAGCATATGAGACAGCAGTGGTCGGAAGTACAAAAGCAAGGGAAAAAGATGGCGTAGAAACAGGAAAATTACAGGCATTATACAGAGAGCGGATAAGAAAAAAATGCGTTTTATTTCCAACGGGTCGAGCAAATGTAACCGTCGGAAAAGAAGAAATAGAAGTGACGGTAACCGCGAAAAAAGGAAAATTCAAAGTAGCGGTCCGAAAATGTGCTGCCGTTACAGAACCGGAAAGGAAGATCCGGGAGAGAAAGAAACTGGAGGAATTGGCAAATGGAGCGAAAAATAACAATTGAGGAAGAGACAGAATACAAAGAAGATTATCAGATGCGTATGCTGATGAGTAATGAAATTATAGGAATATTGCCGGTGAGAGGTAGAGGATTTAACGGGCGAAGTTGCTATGATTATAATGTGAGCGGCAAGATTTCTATGCGGGCAATGTATGAGCGAAATGAAATCAGTGCGAAAGACATAAAAATATTTCTGGAATGTTTAAGTATGGCGCTTGAGGAAGTGCAAAAATATCTGTTGGACATTCATTGTATATTATTAAACCCGGAATATATTTTTTATGAGGAGGAGCAGTTTTATTTCTGCTATTATCCACTGAAGACATCGGAATTATGGAAAGATCTGCATGAATTGACGGAGTATTTTGTCAAACATGCAGATTATCAGGATGAGGAAAGTGTACAGACGATCTTTTTTCTGCATAGAGAGACGATGGAAGAAAATTACAGCCTGGATAAGATTATGACAAAGATTCTCTATCAGGAGGATGAGCGAAAAGAAACCAGAGAGAATGAGGACAGAGAGATACAGAAAAAGGAGGTGCAAAACAGGAGGAATCTGTGGGAAAAAGAGAAAGTGCGGTATGATACGAGAGAACATGACTGGATCGCAGAGCAGGAGATGGGAAGCCTGATCATGGAAGAGACGGAGAATCTGTGGACACCGGTAAGGCGTTTCCTTAGAAAACACAAGAAGCCACGCTGGGGTGAATGGGATGATCTTCATATTGAAGAGGAAGAATTATAGATACAATTATGGATGGAATTGTAAAAGAAATTTTGATTTTTATATGTAATATATGCTATACTCAAGAAAAGATATCAGATAATTTGAAAGTGTGGTCTGACTAAATGAGATATAAACAGGAAAAAGCGCCCTGTACAGTTTTATTGATTCTGGCAAATATTATTGTATTCTTTGTACTGACAGCAAAAGGAATGACCGAGGATGCGGAATTTATGCTTGGACATGGAGCCATGTATGTTCCTTATATTATAAATCGTGGAGAATACTATCGATTGTTTACGAGCATGTTTATGCATTTTGGATTCGATCATCTTGCGAATAATATGGTAATGTTGCTTGTTATAGGATGGAATCTGGAAGGTGAGATTGGAAAGATTAAGTTTTTGATCATATATTTCTTAAGTGGGCTGAGTGGGAATATCTTATCAGCACTCTGGGATATGCAAACGGGTGATTATGCGGTATCCGCAGGCGCATCCGGCGCAATCTTCGGGATTGTGGGAGCAATTTTATATGTAGCAATTCGTAACCGCGGCCGGATTGGAACGATTACCGGTCGCGGCATTCTATTTATGATCATACTGAGTCTGTACTATGGATTTACCAGTGGCGGTGTGGATAATTTCGCACACATTGGTGGTCTGGTATCTGGTCTCGTTCTTGCAGTGTTATTGTACTGGAAGAGAAAGCGTAAATACCGTGAAAGTGCCTGGGACTGAGGAGACAGTAAGTGTTCCGCCATGGGACGTGGCAATTCTCCGTGCCAGCGCAAGGCCAAGACCGGTTCCATCTTTTTTATAAGTGACGAATGGCTCAAAGATCTTATCACGTTGTTCCGATGTGATACCGCAGCCATTGTCCCGGATCTCGATTACAAGAGACTGTTTTGCAAGACGGGCTTCCAGAAAAATGGAAGGAAGCTGTTCCGGGTTTTTCAAAGCCGGACTGAGTACAGCAGCTTTTGCATTTGTTAAGAGATTCAGTAACAGTTGACGCAGTTTTACCGGATCAGCCTGAATAACCGGAAGCGCAGGCGGAATTTTAGAAGTCATTTGAATATCGGTATCCAGGATGGATGTAGCAAAAGAAAGAGCAACACTCCGGAGGAAGGTATTCGTGTCGAGTGACTGAAGAGACAGGCGGTCTCCGTTATTAAAATCGGAGAGTTCCTCCAGAAGTTGTTTCATATATTCAACATCCTGGTGCATGTTCTTCCAGTGCTTCGAGGGAAGAAGTTCAGGAAATTCATTTTCCAGAAACTGCAGGTTACTGTATACCAGCGTAAGCGGGTTGCGGATTTCATGACTGATGGTACTGATCTCCATACGGTGATGGGAGAGAAGTCGGGTGAGAAGTTCCTTTTTCTCAGGGCTTTCTGCCATGATTTGTTGTAATTTGTCGTAGTCTGTCTGCGTAAACATAATACTTACCGCCTCCTTTCTGATTACTCAGTTTAGCATTGGCGGTTAAAATAATCAATTACATTTATAGAAAGGAAGAAGACATTATGAGAGATGATAATTGTATTTTTTGTAAACTGGCAAATGGGGAGATCCCGACAGCAACTTTATATGAGGATGAGGATTTTCGTGTGATTCTGGACGCAAGCCCGGCTGCAAAGGGACATGCGCTGATCCTTCCAAAGCAGCACTATGCGAATCTGTATGAGTTAGATGATTCTGTAGCATCAAAAGTACTCGTACTGGCGAAAAAGATGATCACTAAGATGACAGACATTCTTGGATGTGACGGGTACAACATTGTACAGAATAATGGAGAAGCTGCCGGACAGACAGTATTTCATTTCCATATGCATCTGATTCCGAGAAGCAAAGGCGATGAGGTAGGTCTTGGCTGGAAGATGGGCGAGCTTACAGATGAGGACAAGGAAGACATCCTGTCTAAGGTAAAATAAGATACAAGAGGCAGAGAATGTGTGTACATCACAGAATAATCTGCAGGTATCATAAAAAGCAGGCAACAAAGGATAAGTTATAGTTATAAAGGAAAGATGGGTGAGGTGTATGAACGTACGATCAATTGGGAAACAAGCGTTTGATGCAATTTATGAATCTAATCTTGAATATGTGTATCGTACAGCGTGTTATTACACCCAAAATCATTATCAGGCTGAAGAGATTACGCAGTGTGTATTTATTAAGCTGTACGATAATATGGATAACGTGAATATGCAGTCCGTGAATTCGTGGCTTTTAATAACAACAAAGCACATGGCATTAAATTACAAAAGAGATTATGCACGGGAAACACTGATAGATGAACTTCTGTATGATAATGAAGTCGGAGACAGTCTGGAAACATGTTATATGACTGAGTTTGACAGGACAAAGCGAAAAGAACTGGCGGATGAAATCTATCTGAGATTATTTGAGGAAAATAAACGCTGGTATGATGCCATAATGGCGGTCTATTTGCTTGAAAAGCCACAGAAAGAAGTGGCACGTGAGATGGGCATTTCGCTGGAAGTGTTACACAGCATGCTATATCGTGCGAAGAAATGGATTCGTAAAAATTACGAGAAGAGATATCGCTATTTAGACGAGGCATAAGAAAAGGCTAATCTATAGGACAAAAGGTATAAGAAAAGCAGGTCGCAACAGGAATTTGCCTGTATGACCTGCTTTTATATACCTATTATTTACGCTTGTGGCTGACCGATTCAATCAGATCGATGATCGTATCGATAGAGTTCTGCTGAGAGGACTGCTTCATGGCATCGATGTATTTCTGACGGTTCTCATATACCTGATCTACCGTTGCCAGAAGGCTCTCGTTTGTCATCGTCTCTTCTTCCAGAACAACGCTGAAGCCCTGGCGTTCAAATGAACGGGCATTCAGGATCTGGTCTCCACGGCTGGCGCTTGCCGGAAGTGGAATCAGGATGTTCGGCTTATGTAAAGCAAGAAGTTCGCAGATAGCGTTCGCTCCGGCACGGGAAATAACAACATCTGCCATTGCAAACAGATCCTTCAGTTCGTCTTTGATATATTCGTACTGCATATAACCATCTAAGTGATTCAGTGTAGGATCAAGACGTCCTTTACCGCACAGATGGATGACCTGATATTTCTTCAATAACTGTGGAAGGATGGCACGGACTGCATTGTTGACTGCAACAGCGCCAAGACTTCCGCCGATGATGAGGATAACAGGTTTGTCAGATGTGAAACCGAGAAATTCTCTGGCTTTGAACTTATCACCGGTTAACAGTTCCTGGCGGATCGGTGATCCGGTAAGAACCGCTTTGCCTTCCGGCAGATAGCGAAGTGTCTCCGGAAAATTGCAGCAAATCTTTGTTGCAGCGGAAAAGGATAACTTGTTCGCAAGTCCCGGTGTCATATCAGATTCATGAATAATGGAAGGAACATGACAACTCTTACCAGCCAGAACAACAGGTACGGATACAAATCCACCTTTGGAGAAAATAACGTCCGGCTTTAGGATCTTGACAAGTTTCCTTGCATCTCCAAGACCTTTGAGAACACGGAATGGATCTGTAAAATTCTGAACGCTGAAATAACGTCTTAACTTACCGGTTGCAATCCCGTGATATGGGATTCCAAACTGCTCGATCAGTTCTTTCTCAATTCCGTTGTAAGAGCCGATATAGTGGATATCGTATTGCAATTCTTTTAAACGAGGAAGCAGTGCAATATTAGGAGTAACGTGACCTGCCGTACCGCCTCCGGTTAAAATAATTCGTTTCATAGTGACCTCCCAGATTTTAGCATTTACCTTTGTGGTAGTTATACTATATAATAAATGTACTATAATTGATGTCAGGTCTGAAAACATGACAGACCTCTGTACTTATATATTATACGTTACAGGGAAAATAGGTCAAGAGAAAGAAAAAAGTTCATTGATTTTTGAGAGAGAAAGGAAACAGGAAAAACATGAAAGAAAGCAAAGATCCATTCGATCGGATGATCCTGGATGATTTGGAGCGGGAAGCTGATGAGATTCGGCGCAACGTAGCAGCAGCGAATCTTCCGCCGATGACCAATGAACAGAAAGAAAGAATACGTGAAAATATCCAGAAAGAAATAGATGCCCGTGAGGTGCAGAAAATCTGCGAGCAATTGCCGAAAGAGTATCAAGAAGCCTTGAAAATCGGAATGGAAACGATAGAAAAAGAGAATCGGAAATCTGGCAAAGATAACGAAACGGAAGCAACGAAAGTCAGGGCAGATAAGGAAACGGAAGAGCCGAAAGCCGGAGCAGATAAGGAGACGGAAGAAGGAGAACCAGGATTCGGAGCAAACAAGGAGACAGAAGAAGGAGAGCTGAGGGCCGGAACAGATGAGAAAAAGCAAAGCTCCAGGAGAAAGGCATATCTTTCGCGGGTGGCGGCAGCAGTTGTTATAGTTCTGCTTGCAGGCGGAATCGGAGTTACCAGCTTTGGAGGACCTGAACGGGTGATGGAGATTGTAAAAAGCAAGGTTGGAACCCGAGAGGTAGAGAAAATAAACTCTAATGAGGAGAATCTTGTAATAAAGGAAGAGAACGAAGAGCAGGCTTATCAGAAGATAAAGGATGAGTTGGGGATAGATCCAGTGAGAATTGTAATACGACCAAAAGAATTTAAATTTGGCTGGGCTAAAATAGAAAATAATGCGCAAATTTCAGAAATGCTGTATCGATATAGGGGAGAAAATATTTTTTTCGTAATTAATGCTTCACAATCAAGTAATTCATGGGGAACAAATGTTGACGATAAAGAAATTAAAAAGTATACAAGGAAAATAAAGGGGGTAAAATTTCAGGTAAAAGAATTTGAAACTGTAAAATCTAAAGAGAGACGATATGCTGCAAGATTTGAATATGGAGGAACTGGATATTATCTAATGGGAGTTATGCCAAGAAGAGATTTTAATAATATTTTAAAAAATCTGCATTTTTTTGAGAAATAGGCGTCAGTTTTTTCAAACTTATGTGTCTTTATATATAGAGGATGAGAAATGAGGAGAATATGGAAGAGACATAGTATGGGAGGTGCTGATGAAAAAAAGAAATCGAAAAGTATATTCGCTTCTGTTAGTAATGTTAATGCTGACCTGTTTATTATGGAACAGTACATTATCTGTAAAAGCAGAAAATGAGAAAAAGATTGGTGAGTCATATCTGACTCATCAGGAGGAAGCCGAAGGTACAACGCCCAAAAAGGTAACTCGTGGAGAAGATTTGTTGACTGGTTATTCCAAAATCCGGAGGATGGGACCGGAGAAGTTATATGCAGGTGGCTCAACAATAGCCGCGCATTTAGTTGACAGCGTAGGTGTTTCTGTTATGGTAGAGCGTGCCAAGGAAGGCGATACCGAATGGGAATTTTATGATGGCTGGCAGAAATTTAATGTGAATACAGATAATGTATCGTCATGGAAACAGATGGATGTTGAAGGGGACTGGTATTATCGGGTTCGATGTGTACATTCAGCTAATGAGGATATAAGCAGTAGCTTCACAGACGGTGTTTTCATCGAAAAAAAGAGTATCTTTGAGCTTTAAAAAAGAAAATAAGTATAAAGAAAACAAGTATAAGGAAACCAAAAACTAATTTAACAAAGGAACATGTGCAATGCGGGGACTGCGCCGGACGCTGAGTGGAAAGGTGTCTGAAGAAACTGTCAATAATATTTTTAAAAGAAAGAGAATATTTCAGTTTACCGAGTTTTTCAACCGCATGCAAACAAAGTTAGGACTTATTGGAAGCTTGGCGTTCGGCGCAGTCCCCGCATAAGATTCTAAAAATTGAAAAAAGACAAGTGAAAAAACAAGTGAAAAGATAAGCGAAAAAGCTGCCATAATGGCAGCTTTTTTGATGGAAAATTCGTAAAAAGTTGGAAAAGTGGATGAAAACGGCCAAAAACAGGTTAGAAAAGTGGATGACTGGATCGCGAATGGAAAAGTAGTTCCGTTGGAAATTAAATCGGGGAAAGATTATAAACGTCATTCCGCGTTAAATAACGTGCTGGAATGTGAGGAATATCAGATTTCAGAAGGATATATTTTCTCAGAAGGAAATGTTGAGACTGTCGGACGGAAAGTTTATATGCCGATTTATATGATTATGTTTTTGGAAGAGAAGAAGATGGAAAATACAATATATAAACTGGATCTCAGTGGCCTTAAGGACAAAATTTAAAGAAAGAAAACCAGCCACCCTCCGGAAAAGTAACGAATCAATGCTGTCTTTTCCGAAGAATGGCTGGTAAAAAAAGCTGTTTAAGTTTTTAATAAAGCAGGATGGATGTCCTAGTTCTCGTTTAATGCCTGGCGAAGCGCATGTGCAAGCTGATCCGGGCAGGATGTTGCTTTGCTGCCGCAGGTGATTCCCTCTAAGCGGGAAATTGCTTCGTTAGCATCCATTCCGCGAACGAGACTGCTGAGTCCTTTTGTATTTCCGTTGCATCCGCCGAGAAATTCAACGTTTTTGATGGTAGTTCCGTCAAGTTCAACGTGAATTAACTGGGAACAGACACCGGTTGGTCTATAATCCATGGTAATTACCTCCTGATATATTAATGTGGATGAAAGTATCCAATGCGCATTATAACAGAGTTGGGAAAGAAAAGCTACAGGAAATCTTTTAAAATTAACCGTTCCTGTGTTATACTGAAATCTCAGGTTGTATGAGTTTGTATTTTCTGTTTTATACAGAATACAAGGCAGGATTATAATAAAATTATTTTTAAATTATGAAGAGAGGAACGAAATTATGATAGGTATTATCGGAGCAATGGAAGAAGAAGTTGCTGCATTAAAAGAAGCGATG
>OLPT01000676.1_pt1 | contig 23850 bp, 14 predicted proteins | sample 1673051 | NCBI WGS metagenome assembly OLPT01 (sample SAMEA3136750, study PRJEB25190) | human gut metagenome | biome: human gut; feature: human-associated habitat; material: faeces | place: Austria | collected 2013
TTTTTCATATTTTAGCCTTTCATCAGGTTCGGCAGGAATGTTGAGAATGCCGGAACATAAGATACTAAAAATACAGTTGCAAACAGAATGACTACAAATGGTAATACATTTTTAGCAAGTGTAACAACGTCCTGTTTTGTTGCCGGAATTGCTGCAAACAAACAGTTTCCAAAAGGTGGTGTTGCCTGTCCTACTGCAAGGTTGAATACGATGATACATCCTAAATGAACCGGATCAATACCAAAGGATACAGCAATTGGATAAATCAGCGGTGCAACAATAAGGATAATAGCTCCGGAGTCCATCAGCATACCAAGGATGATAAGAAGAACATTCAGGAACAGAAGGAATGTAATCTTACTGTGGATCATAGAAGTCATCAGGGTTGTAAACAGAGCCGGTACATTGTAAACAGTCAGTACATAGCCAAACAGTGTAGCTGCCATGATCAGCAGAAGGATGTTTGCAGTTCCCTTTACACTGTCAATTACAATCTGTTTAATACGCTCAACAGACATCTCTTTATAAACAAAGATAGAAACGATCAGACCATATACAACTGCAACTGCTGCAGATTCTGTTGGTGTAAAGATACCGGTGTAGATACCACCAAGAATAATAACTGGCATCAGGATAGCCCAGATAGCTTCCTTCAGGCTTTTTCCTACGTTTGCCCATGAAAATTCATTTGATTTCGGAATATCATGTTTACGTGCATACAGATATGCGTAGATACACATGAACACACCTGCCATGATTCCCGGAATGACACCTGACATCAGAAGTTTTGATACAGAAGTTCCGGTAGTTGATCCATATACTACAAATACAATACTAGGAGGGATAACGATTCCAAGTGTACCACCTGCTACAGGAAGTGCTGCCGCATATCCTTTAGGATAATTCTCTTTAACCAGTTCAGGATAAAGCATAGCTCCGATAGCAGCTGTAGTAGCGATAGATGATCCTGAAAGTGCTGCAAAAAGCATACATACCAGAAGAACTACAATGGAAAGTCCTCCTCTTAAATGTCCTACACATGATTTTGCAAACATGATCATTCGACTGGAAATACCACCATGCTGCATAATCGCACCTGCAAGCATAAAGAAGAAGATTGCCAGCAGTGTATACTTTGAACCGCCATTATACATTTTAGAAGCAATTGTCATTAACGGAAGTCCATCCATCAGACAAATAGATGCTGCGCTAGCAAGAAGCAGGGACCATGCGAATGGAACTCCCAGTATCAAAGTAACTACAAATACGATTAACAATACAAGTATGGGATTCATTCTTCTTCCGCCTCCTCTACTCCCGTCTGAATTGCTGCCAGATGTTTAAACAAAATAACTATATGATCAAATAACATTAAAACTGAACCAATAACCAACAAGCTATATAACTGCAGATATGTAAGTGAAAGTGTTGCTACCTGCTGGTTATGCTGTGCTGTATGTGCTACAAGTGCTGCAGAACCTATCAGAAGACATACAAGAGCGATAATGCTACAGACATCTGAAATTAATTTAAATGTATTTCTCTTTCTGACATCCTTAAATCTGCATACATCAATTCTGATCTCTGAGTCAGATTTTACTGCAATGTTTCCTCCGATGAGAATCAGGAGCATAAACAATGCAAGGCTGAGGTTTTCACAGTAAGCCAGACTACTCTTCATTACATATCGCATTACTACATTGATAAAATTAACTGCTGTAACAACAACAGCAATCATCAGGACCCATTTCTCAACGATAAATATTTTATTGCTGATACTTTCCAGGGTCTTTGCTATTTTCGTCATTTTCTCATCTCCTCTATTTCCATGTTTTTCAGAAAGCCTGTGCCCTGTATCTGTTTTTAAATACAAGGCACTGACAGTTACTGCTTTCGTAGATTATTTTGCATAATTCTGGATTTCAGCAACTGTATCTGCATAATCCGAGAAATCATCATATACGGATTTAGTAGCTTCCTTCAGTTCGTCTTTATCCATTTCAACTAATGTCATGCCTTTATCGTTGATCAGAGTTTCTTTTGCTGCTTCATTGTCCTTTTCACACGCTTCTCTTTCTACTTTTGTTGCATAAGCAGATGCTTCATCAACCCAGCCTTTCTGCTCATCTGTAAGTTTGTCATAAGTAGACGGAGAAATCAGGAATGCAGCAACCTGGAATACATGTTCTGTTTCAATAAGATATTTATTTACTTCAAAAATATTGCTCTGAAGAATGTTTACATATGGATTTTCCTGTCCATCAACTGTTTTCTGCTGAAGTGCTGTATATAATTCGCTGAAACTGATTGCCGTCGGGCTTGCTCCAAGTGCATCAAAAATAGCCATCTGAATATCTGAACTCTGTGTGCGGATCTTAAGTCCCTTGAAATCATCTACGCTTTTGATTTCTTTACTTGCTGTAGTATTTCTGAATCCCATTGACCACCATCCTTCTACTTTAAAGGAGCTGTCTTCCAGGGACTCTGCAAATTTCTTTCCTACATCACCATCCAGAGCATCATAAGCCATCTGATAATCATCAATAAGATATGGCATATCAAATACATTTAATTCAGGAGCGAAGTTTGCAAGTGTTGTTGTTACAATTGGTGCAACATCAACAGTTCCCATCTGAATACCTTCTGCTACTTCTGAAAGTGAACCAAGAGTTCCGTTACGGTAAAGTTCCACATCCATTGTTCCATCAGAAAGTTCCTGAAGTTTTTCCTGAAATGCTACTGCACCTTGATCAAAAATACTTCCTTCCGCATCTGCGTGTGCAAGTTTCAATGTTACGTCTGCTGCTGCCTGAACTGTTGTTGTTGCTCCAAACATTCCACAAACCATTGCTGATGCTACCATTAATGTAACGATTTTTTTGCCTTCATAATTTCCTCCTTAGTTGTTTCTTTTTGAAACATTCACGTTTATCTCGATCTGATAGCATTATATTATCACCCGTATTGTTTCTTTGCAATCCTGTTCCATTCTATTATTTGTTTAAATATGAAACACTATGTATTATTAAATATTTTTCAAATTTTTACTGTTCCATTTTGAATCGTTATGGTATGATAAACTCATAAACCCAATCTAAATATGAAATGTTCTTGTTTCGGGAGGTATGTATGAAAACCAGAATTTTGACGATTGCTCCTTATCAGGGGCTGAAAGAAATGATAAATGAAGCAATTTCCGACCGGGATGATCTGGAAATGACTATAAGAATCGGAGATCTTGCAAATGGACTGGAAATCGTTCGTTCTTACGATCTGGATGATTTCGACATTATTATTTCCAGAGGTGGTACTGCCAAGATGATATCTGCTAACATCACTATTCCAGTAGTAGAAATAGAAATTTCTGTATATGATATCCTCCGGGCTATCAAACTTGCAGAAAACTATTCCAACCGTTTTGCCATTATCGGCTATCCGGCTATCACCAACTGTGCCAAAATGCTGTGCAATCTTCTTCAATATGATATTGAGATCATCACTCTTGATGAAAATTCAGAGCCTCATCAGCAGATGGAACAGCTGAAAAATCAGGGATATGAAATGGTTCTCTGTGATATGGTAGGTACCTCTATAGCAAGAGAGCTGGGAATGAATTTTATCCTTATTACATCTGGTAAAGAGAGCGTGGAAGCTGCTCTTGATCAGGCGATCCGTTTTTCCAAGATTTTTTCCATCACCAGGCAGCAATCTCAGGTTCTGAAGGCAGCTGTGATCCAGAGTCGGGAATCTCTCTTCATATATACAAAAGACGGGCAGTTATATTTCAGCAGCATGGAACGCAGCCCTGCTACCGAAGAATTTTTTTCACAGGTAGATCAAAATCTTTCTTCTTTCCTGGCAGATTCTCGTTTCCGTCTGGAAAATCAGGTAGAAAGTTTTGTTTACACTATGTATTCCCGGCATATCACCATCAACGGTATTGCTTATGTTTATATTTATCTTCTTATGCAGAATGCACCTGTCCTTGTGGATGACATCGGTGTATCTCATTATGACACCAACAGCCAGACCAACTCTGAAAACTCTGGTTATTACGGAAGTGCCAACCTGATTGGTAACATGCGTAATACTATGGAGCAATTTGCCGGTACTCTGGCGCCTGTTATGATTTTGGGTGAGATTGGCACAGGAAAAACAAAAGCTGCTGCTTTTCTTTATTCCCACAGTGAATACCGCAAAAGTCCTTATGTGATCATAGACTGTGCCAATACCAATCAGAAAAAATGGAATTATCTGATTGATAATGTAAATTCTCCTTTCAATGATGTTAACACTACGATTTTTATCCAGAATCTGCAGGCTCTGGAGCCAACACTGGCGCAGAAATTTTTAAGTTGTATGAATCAAGGGGATTTTTGCAGACGCAACCGATTTATTTTTTCTTTTACGGTTGATAATAACAGAAATGAGAAAGACCCTGTCTGCCAGAGTTTTATGAATGATCTTTCCTGTCTGGTTCTCCGTATTCCACCTTTGCGAGAACGTATACAGGATATGCCTAATATTGCCACCCTTTATATCAGCCAGGCGAATATTGAATTTGGCAAACAGGTAGTCGGACTGGAACCAGAGTCCATGGAACTGATGCAGCAGTTTAATTGGAGTCAGAATCTGTCGCAGTTCAAAAGGATCATCCGTCAGCTGATTGTTTCTACAGATGATTATTACATCAAAACAGAAGATGTCCGTCAGGCTCTGAAACAGGAGAATCCTCACCATTCTTATGAACTGAAACCCGGATATGAAATACTGAATCTGAACCAGAGTCTGGACGAGATCAATCATGATATTACACGTATTGTCCTGGAACAGGAGGGCATGAACAAAACCAGAACTTCTGAGAGACTTGGCATCAGCAGATCCACTCTCTGGAGAATATTACAGCGGTAGGAGACTCCTACCGCTTTTGTTGCATCAGTTTTTTTACATTCGATAAGGAAATGGTAAATGGACAGAATTTGTCGAACGAAATTTCTTGGAACAATGTAAAAAATATGATATTATATGTATAGAACGTATCGGGCAGTGGAGAGCGTAAGGTACATATACATGAAAGAAACAGAAACTACTTTGGCAAAAACAATTTCTGTTGCCGGAGTAAATGCAGCATATGATAATGCATGTAAGAGAATATTATCTGATAAGAATATTCTGGCATGGATTATGAAAAGCTGTCTGCCAGAATATAAAACATGTTCTGTTGATGAAATTGCTGCAAATTATATAGAAGGAGAACCACAGATATCTGATATTGCGGTACATCAGGATGAACAAAAAAATTCATCCAGGATTCAAGGAATGAATACAGAAGATGCCAGCATTAACGAAGGAACCGTAACTTATGATATACGATTTTATGCACTTGCACCTGTATCCGGAGAACGAATAAGACTGCTTATCAATGTGGAAGCACAAAACGATTTTTATCCCGGTTATCCTGTTGTAAAAAGGAATATTTACTATTGCAGCAGACTGATATCGTCTCAGCATGGTACAGAATTTGAAGATTCCCATTACGAGCAAATTAAAAAAGTATATAGTATATTTATCTGTATGGACCCACCGAAATACAGAAGCAATACAATTAACTGTTACTCTATACAGGAAAAAAATGTTATTGGCAATGCAAAAGAGAAAAAAGAAAACTATGACCTTATGACAGCGGTTATGTTATGTCTTGGAGTGAAAGATGATGAAAAAGCATCAGGAATTCTGCAATTACTTGAAGTACTGTTATCCTCTGATAGGAACGCAGAGGAAAAAAAGAAAATCCTTCAGGAAGAATACGGAATAGAAATGACAAAGAAACTTGACGAGGAGGTGTCAGAAATGTGTAATCTCAGCAAAGGTGTAGAAGCAAGGGGAATCCAGAAGGGAATCTTATCCTCTATACAGACTCTTATGGTTACAATGAGCTGGACCGTAGAGCAGGCTATGGATGCATTAAAAATTCCGAAAGAAGACAGAATAAAATATCTGGAAAAGCTATAATAATTTCAGGAATATTACAGCGGTAGGTTTCCCTGCCGCTGTTGTTCTGTAGCTTATTTATTTCTTCCACAGCACTTCTTGTATTTCTTGCCACTGCCGCATGGACATGGATCGTTGGGGTAAATCTTCTTTGGTGCGGTTACAGGGGTGTTCTTCGGCTGCATCGGAACTGCCACATGACCTTTTTCCTTTGGTGTGTGACCTCTGAAATCCAGCATTCTGGTATTATTGTTGGCATCTACCAGAAGGGAAGTGAATTTCTTCATCTGATCATCTGACTCAAACACTACATTTTCTTTTTTGAAAATATCCATAATATCGGACAGCATTCCATTCATGGAAAATTCCTTATAAATAATGTAAAGGAGATAATCTGCCCGTTCTTTTGTATTATGCATTTCCTCAGTCATAAACTTGAAAACAGCATGATAAGCCGGTTCTCTGGAAGGATAACCATTTGTCACATAATCCTGTACTTCTTCTGGTGAAGGAATATAGAATTCATTGCCATACTGTACACGTTCAATTTCTCTGTAAAGATTATTTTCCAGAACTGCTTTGTAAAGCATCTTGTCATCTCTGATGATACAGATATTTACTTCCTCATCAATACTGTTAAAAATCTCAAGGAATTCATCCATATCTACTTCAAAGCCCTGACGGCTGCTGTAGATCTGATGCATAAGTTTCACCGGTGCCACCGCATAAACAAATCCAAGGAAAGATTCACAATCCAGCATCCATCCGATCTTTCTGCGACGATCCTGGAATTCCGGTGTGTTAACCTTTGCATATACATCCACTACTTCTCTGGGGACCTCTCCCTTGTCATCGCTGTATGCAACAAAATATCCTGCTGCTCCTGCCCAGTCCAGAGCTGTCCACTCTGTTTCTGTGGGAACAAAGCACTTCTTACTCATTGCTTCTTCAAAAACTTCTATCTGGTGATCGTCCACAAGAAGAAGTTTCTCTTCCATAACTTCCGGTGTAAGAATCTTTTCTGCAATCTTTTCTGCCAGTTCTTCTGTCGTCAGACCTTCTCCGGATATTTCCAGTTCTTTTGCCTGATTATCCAGTTCCTCTCTGGAAAAAGCAGCCAGGTAATCCTTTACCTTAGGATCTCTGGTCACACCAAGGGCATTGGCAGCCGTCTCTACGCTCATCATAAATTTCTGACCAAGTCTAGTATTTACTTCTTTTGGATCTGACCAGAATTCGTCGTCATCCGGTTCGCTGCTCTTAATGATCATGGGCCACAACAGAGGGAACTTGTTTTCTCCTTTGCCGATTTCTGTATTGGCGATCACCTCTTCAATGTCTGCTCTGTACTGGGGCAGTTCTCTGTCCGGATCATTTACACGAAAAGTAAACCACTTTTCGCTTTCCATCCAGCTGTTGATCTCTGTTTCTGCAGTAATCACTTCAAATCTGGATTTCTCTTCTGCTGCAGATTTTCTTACCTGAACTTTTTTCTGGAAAAATTCAAATTCATACAGATCAGAAGTCTCATACTGAAGAATATTCTCCAGAATATCTGCCAGTCTGTCAAAAGTAATGTCCGCCGGCACCAGACATCGCCTCCATACAGGAGGTTTCGTTCCTTTTCTTGCTATTTTTAACTGATAAAATTTCATAGTGTCTACCTTCGTTCTTTTAATCTGTATAGTCCTAATTTTCTATTATACACAAAAGCACCAATATTCTCAATCAAAAATTTTTTCCACAAAAATTTCAGGCAGACACTATTACAATCATAGATCCCCTGTTACCTGCTCTTCCCTGCCACAATATTTGACCAGGTACTGTAGACTTTCTTTCCGCCGATCACCTTAAAGGACCGGATACGGAAATAGTAGCCTTTGTTCTTCTTAAGTTTTGATACCGTATATGCGGAAGTCTTTGCATTGACTGCCTTTATGGTCTTGTAACCGGATTTCTTTCTGGTGCTCATCTGCACTTCATATCCCTGTACACCGGAAACTTTCTTCCAGTATACTTTAAGACTCCTTGCTTTTCCTTTCTTTACGGAAGTCGCCTTTGGTGTGGAAGGCAGGGTATACGCATTTTTCAGAACCTGCTGGCGTCCGGTCACTGTCTTTTTCCCTTTCTTATATAAAGAAGTAACTGTGATCTTATAAGCAGTTCCTGCTGTCAGCTTCTGTTTGCCGACCTTCTTGATGGTATAGGAAGTGGTCTTGCTGCTCACATCAGCGACCTTTGTATTCTTCTTAAACTTGCCGCCCTGAATGGAGATCCGGTATCCGGATACAGAGGCTTCCCTCTTCCAGGATATTTTCATGGCAGATGCAGACACCGCTGACTGTTTCACTCCTGCCGCTGGTGTTGGTGCAGCGGTTGGTTTCGGTGTGGCAGTTGGCTTTGGTGTTGCTGTCGGTATTGGTGTGGCAGTCGGTTTCGGTGCCTTTTTCTCCAGTTCACTGTAACGCTCTTCTGCGTATTCCAGGTAATCTACTTTCTGGGCATCAACATTCCGGTATGCCACAGAACCTTTTTCAAGGGCATCGTAAGCCTTTCTTGCTGCCAGAATCTTCTTGTGGCATTCTTCCGTATAAACAACATCTTTGTCAGAAGAACCGATGGCATCAATAAGATCTTCCACCTGTTTCACCTTCGCTACCGTTTCCCGGTCTGCCTTGATCAGAAACTGTATGGAATCCTGGACAAAACGGTTTTCCCTTGAAAAGGCAGTCACTGTCACAAGCTCATCTTTTGAGATATATTCATTGGCATGGAGTCTTCCCTGGTAGTCCATATAAGCTGCGGAACCGTCCACTCTCCAACGGATAGACTTCTGTGCTGCGGAAGCCGGGAGGATCTCTGCTTTCAGCTGAATACTCTCGCCTACATTTAACTCTGTCTTGTTGCTTTCTGCTGAAATCTCAATGGAGCTTACCGCTACCGGTGTACTGCTCTCACTGACAGTGATCTTCGCAGTTGCCGGGGAAAAAGCTGCCCCGTATTTTCCTGCATTGTCTTTCTCTGTAGCAAGTAGATAATACGTTCCTGCCTTATTAAACGTATAGGAAACATAACCATCCGCATCATAGTCCAGCTTATCAACCCTGTTCCAGTTCCCGTCATAAAGGACTGCATCCATGTTCTGGATGGCTACAGGGTCCGGTACACTGTTATCAGAAGACATGACTGTTTTCTGGGAATATACTTTTGTCTTTAAAGTGCTTCCTTTTGACAGGTTGTAATCGTCCTGGCTGAAAGAAGTGAATGCTCCCCTTGTCCAGAAGCTCCGGTCTGTGAACATACCTACATCAACCACATCCCCGTCTTCCAGAAGGATATAGTCTGCGGTGGAGCCAAACCCACTCCACATAAGGGGATATTCATGATTGACATAATACATCAGGTTCTCATCATGTCCCCAGAAATTCTGCATGTAAAGGTGTGTGGCACTGCCGGTTGGTTTCAGGAGACGGTTGCCTTTTCCAGTGCCTGCATTATAAGTAAGGTATGCCTGTCCGCCGGTCATATAAAAAACAGAGTTGAACTGTTCGCTGTTGAGAATTGCATCTTTGCCAGCACCTGTCCCACATTTTTCTGCAGGATAACCCAGATAATACCGTTCCATCAGATAGATATACAGATGGAGCACTGTAGGACGTTTTACCACACCCTGTTCCTCCAGATAATCACAGACACTGTTTGTAGGATAACGGTAATACTCTTTAAGTCCGTATAAACCCAGGTCAAAATAAGGCACTGTCACTTTCAGATGGGATAAAATTGTGCCATCATCCCCTGCAATGGGGATACCATCGTTGGAGATCGTTACTGTTACAGTTACTTCTCCCTGGCTGGATTCATTGTATGCACTTTTCTGTCCTGAAAATCCGGTCATAGCCCAGGCATTCCCGGAAAGGCACAAGACACCTATAAGAACTGCACAGAACAGGATACAGTACTTCCGGAACCTATACAAAAGACTTCGTTCCTTCAATTTCTTCCCTCCTTAAAAAAGTTCCCATATGTGCCCTTTGCCGGAATCTCACACAGGAACTTTCTTTTTGAACTTATTTTACTGTTACCTTGAATGTCATTTTTATCTTGCCGGAATAAGCGGTGATGGTAGCACTTCCTTTTTTCAGACCTTTTACTACGCCTTTGGAAGTAACGGAAGCTACTTTCTTATTAGAAGTTTTCCATTTCACAGACGCTTTGGCTGTGATCGGGCTGTTTGCCACTTTCAGTGTAGTCTTCTTGCCTTTCTTTACAGTCACCCTGCGGCTGGTAAGTGCCTGCAGCTTTTTCAGTGCTACTTTCTTTTTCTGGACAGTAACCTTCACTGTAGCTTTTGCACCTTTTGCAGAGGTCACTGTAACCGTAGCCTTACCTGCTTTCCTTCCTTTAATAGTAAGTTTTCCATTCTTGACAGATACCTTTGCCACCTTAGAATTGCTGCTCTTCGCAGATTTGATCTTGTCGCCCTTGATTGCAGTTGTCTTGATACGGACAGCTGTAGTGGACTGTTTCACCTGAAGGGGAATATTGGTATAGTTCAGCCGGATCGAAGGTTTCGGCTCCGGTTTCTTCGTCGGTGTTGGTGTCACTTTCTTAAGCTGTGCGATCTTTGCTTCCGCTGCGGTAAGTGCTTTCAGCTTTTCAGCCGGGATCAGTTTTTTCTGGTCTGCACTCAGACCATCATAGGCTTTCCGGGCTGCTTTTACAGACGCTTCATCAGCCAGAGTCAGGGAAGAAGCCCCTTTCAGATTTCCAAGGACTTTTTCTACTTCAGCTGCCTTCTCTACATCTGTATGAAGCTGTGCCATCCTTGCTTCTGCATCAGTCAGACGTGCCAGATCCTCACTGTTTACCAGTGACTTCTGGGTATCATTCAGTGCATCGTAGGCTTCCCTTGCTTCCTTTACTGTGGCTTCATCAGCCAGTGTCAGACCGTTGGCATCAGGTAAAGATTCCAGCTTGTTAATGACAGGATTCAGAACCTCGTCACCAGAATCTACGGTTATATAGAAAGAAGGAAGGGTGGAGAACACATCTTGAATGATCGGTGCATAGAAAAATGGTTTATCTGCCTTTCCCTGAACTTTGGTATCCCAGTACAGCCGGTGTCCCCACCAGTCACTGTGGATTCCGTCACTGTCAAACCGGTATCTTCCTGCCTGTGTAAATGTGACCTTAAAAGAGTTCTTTGTTGCAAGATCCCATTGGCTGCATTTTCCCTGGAAGGAGCCTAAAACAGAATTGCTGTAAGCCACATAAGTCGGGTATCCATATTCGCCAACACCGCCATAGGCATCCGGTCCGAAACATGGATTATAAATGGTAGCCAGCTTATAGACCGGCATGGTGATTCCTGTAAAGCTAACCTCTGCGGTATCCCCTACGTGGATCTCTGAGGAATCATCTTTTGTATTTTTTACATTGACACGCATCACTCGGGCATCTACCACACGATACAGGGAACGGGTATTTCCTGCCGCATCTGTAGCCACAACCCCAATGATGTTGCTACGGTTCTCCAACGCTGCTGTATAGCTGCCATCACTGTTTGGTTTTACTTCTAGGCCATTGCAGGTCACTTTCAGGTTTGCAGCTCCTGTCGCAGTCGCAGTGAAAGTAAATGGAACGGTATCCTGTCCCTCCAGATAATAGATGGTATCATAATGACGCCAGTTATCCAGGTTGTCACTGCATGTAATAGAAGCAGTTCCTGTCTCACCTACAGTGATCACTGCATAACCGGTATTTACCACACTGCAGGCTGGGAAATAGTCCCCTTCTGTATGAGTAAAGGCATCATAGTTTACCTGGATCACAGCGGTTCCCGGTTTCAGTGCAGTTGCCACAGCTTTTTCTTTTGATTTCGTAGTATCAAGAGAAATTACATCCTGTCCCTTAATAACTTTAAAGTTAAATTCCGGGCGTTCCACATCATTATTAACAACGTCATGGACAGCCTGCCATACACGCCATGGATAAATGTCGGTAGATTCCCCTACCTGCAGTTCTCTTTGCTGGAACTGCAGCCAGAGGTCTTCTGCAAAATCGTCATAAATAATCGGCTGTGTACGGACTCCCAGATAAGAGTCTGCTTCTTCCCCAACTGCATCCGTAAAAAGTTCCTCTTCCACCGGAGAATCCGAGAAAAGTGCCTCTTCTGATGTCAGCTCCGAACTTTCACTGTCTGCATCCTCTGTGTCTTCTTCAATCTGAATATCTGCTGTATCCGGATCATCTTCCTCTTCTGTAAGATCCAGGTCTTCCTGATCCTGTACCTGCTCATCAGTATCTTCCTGGATCTCCAAGTCTGCCCCATCATCATAAAAGGCAGCCTCTGTCTCTGCCGGTTCACTGGCATACGCCATAGTCTGTGAACCACAGGGGGACACTGCGATCAGCAGTGCCCCAATAATACCTGTAAGTCTCTTTAATCTGTTTTTCATTATTTCACCTTAACTTTGAATTTCACAACTTTCTTACCTGCTTTTGCAGTAATGGTAGCTGTGCCTTTCTTCAGGCCTTTTACCACACCCTTGGAGGTAACTGTGGCAATCTTCTTATTGGAAGAAGTCCATTTCACAGTATCCTGTGCGGTAAATGGTGTCTTTGCAACTTTCAGTTTAACTTTTTTGCCTTTTTTCAGTATCTGTTTTGTGGAAACTGTCGCTTTCAGCTTCTTAGTTGCAACTTTCTGTTTCTGGACCGTAATCTTAACAGTTGCCTTTGCACCCTTTGTGGAAGTCACTGTCACTGTGGCCTTCCCTGCTTTCAGACCTTTTACTGTAAGTTTTCCGTTTTTAACAGATACCTTTGCCACCTTAGAATTACTGCTCTTTGCAGATTTGATCTTATCGCCCTTGATTGCAGTTGTCTTGATACGGACACCTGTGGTAGATTTCTTCACCTGGATTGGAAGAGAAGTTACGTTCAGGGTGATCTTCGGTTTCACCTGTGCTGCCTTCTGAAGCTGTGCGATCCTTGCCTCTGCATCAGTAAGCACTTTCAGCTGTGCAGCTGTAACCATTTTCTTCTGATCTGCACTCAGCTTATTGTAAGCATCACGAGCTGCTTTTACTTTGGAAGCATCTGTCAGTTTCAGATTTTTCACAGCAGGAAGGGCTGCGATCTTATCTGTCGCTGCTTTGGCTGCTTTCTCATCAGCTGCCTTTTTGTCAGCTGCCTTCTGAAGTTCTGCAATCTTTGTCTCTGCCTCTGTAAGTGCTTTTACCTGTTCTTCCGGAATCAGTTTCTTCTGCTCCTCATTCAGTGCATCATAAGCATCACGAGCTGCCTTTACGCTCTCTTTATCTTCCAGTGCGATCTTGTCCACAGCCGGGAGAGCCTTTAACTGATCTGCAACTGTATTTGCGGTTTCTTCCTCTTTGGTAGTCAGACCAACAAGTGGCATATCATAAGAGAAAATATCTACATTGTCTTCATCATTGACCAACTTTATTGTAAGAGAAGATCCTTCGTAATCTTTTATTTTCTGTATTTCCTCTTCAGAAAATCCTACCCTGAATCCTGATGTAGATCCAATGCTCTTTTCCAGTACCTGATCACCCAAACATATTTCTGAGTGCATGTCATAAAAATCATCAGGAATACCTTCAAATTTAAGATTTACAACAAATCCCTGAGGAGCATTACGATCAATCTGTTTTACTTCATCTTCCTGATAATAGTCCAGGATTTCAACTTTTGACAGTTTAACTTCCTGAAGATTAAATTTTTCCCTTGAAACTTCTCCGATTACAGCACAGTTATCCATATCTTTTCCAATACCTACTTTTATGGATACGACTCTTCCTGCAGTACTTGCAGGTGTATCCTCAGGTAATGAAAATGTTATTTTTCCACTATACGCACTGTTATCAGCCTCAACTGTCATCAGCTGGAGTTCTCCTACAAGGTTGTTGTTTACATAAACTCCTGCATAAACTTCCAACGGATCTGTTTCCGTAACATCTCTGAAAGTACCTTTCAGATATGCAGTATAGTCTCTTCCTGCACGAACAAAGCCTAAAGATTTCTCATACTCTGCATCATTATAAGAACGTATTTCATCAACCTTTGCCCCCTGAATAAAAGGCTTGCCTGTCGCCTCGATTTCCAGTACTTTTTCATCAGAAACATCTTCCATTTCAGAGCCAAAACCAACCTTGATCTGGATTTTGGTACCCTCCGGCAAATATTCAGTCAACTCTGGTGCGATAGATATATCCCCTCTATAACCATAGTCAGGATCTACATTAGTATTTTTTTGTAATGCCACAGGTTCTGTTTTTCTTTCTCCATTGATATAAACAGCACAATAAGGATCTTTGCCTTCTACAGGACGGTCTGACAATTTTACAGCAATAGCTCCACTACACTCTTCGCCTCTTTTAAACTCAAAAGACCCTCCCCAAGGATATATTTCTTCTACTGTAGGATTTGCTGCTGCCGGTGTTATCAGCTTAAATACTTTATCTAATTTTGCATTTGCCGGAGTTTCCAGACTTGAATATTCTTTTACAGTAACTTCCGAGGCATCAGGATATTGTTTCATAACTGCATCAGTTAATGTATAAGTCGTTTTTGCCTGTATCTTACTAGTTTTATCCAATACAATCGATGTATCATTTACTTTTACGTCTCCAATATAAACATCTGCATAGATAAGAAGATTATCATATGAACGAATATCGATTACCTTACCATCTACTTTTGCCATACAATTAACCAACAAAGTAAGTGTGGCATCGGCTCCTTTGGTAATTTCTGTTTTAGAATTTCCTGAAGACACCCTACTAGCATTCGTAAATCCACTAAAAACCGGTGTAACTTCTTCTGCTCCAACCTCTTCGGTTGCTACATTCTCCGAAGTGAAATCAGAATATATATCAATATCACTTGCACTGTCTATTTCATCTGAATTGTCTTCCATAGTCCAATCCACTTCATCTTCTTCATTTAATATTCCCTGCTGTGTGCTCTCCTCACCAATAATATCTTCGTCTTCTTCAAAATCGCCAGATTCTACTTCTACCACAATATCTTCACTTGCATAAATAGCAGTAGGCATTGTTGTTCCCAACAATACCGCCAAACCCAAACTTAATATTTTTTTATATTTCATAATCCTACGGTCCTTTATTTTCAAGGCTTCTCATCTCCAACAGCCTTTTTACCAGAAATGAGAAGCCTCTGATATTATTTTAGTTGGCTACATTTATTTCAATGTGAGGCATAACATATCTATCTGATGTTGAACCAAACATTTTTCCATATAAAGTATAGCTTCCTGTTGCATCTGCCGGTACATCAATTGTAACCTGACCATTGTCTATCATATACATATAGTTGTCAGCTTCATCTGCGATTATTATATCTTCAGGTACATTTTCAACAAAAAGAGCTCTCCATTCCGGTTTAGATAAACTGTAATATGCATATGTATATGCTTTAACATTTAATGTGTAGGATTCACCAGGAGTAACCGTCAAAGATTTTACGAAATTACCTGCATCATCAGTGAAGTATGCATATTTATCATTATAACTTTCTACGTCCTTATAGAAGAAGAAATCCACTACATCGCCATTTTCTACTGCTGCTTCATTTACCATCTTTCCTACATAATCATTTGTAGGATTTCCATTAGCATCTTTATATATTTCGCCTGTATCTGGTGCAATTCCATTAACTGCAAAACTTAAAGCTGTTGTTTCTACACCAAACATCTTATCGATCCACGCACCGCCCACTGTTAATGATTCCTGATACCATAATTTCAGATAATTCTCAGCTGTAGCAGAGGTAATTGAAGGATATTTTTTCTTATGCATAGTTGCTAATACATCCAGAGTTGATACCGCTGTTTCCTGATCAACCTTATCTTTATACCCCAAATTCTCAGCTGCATCACTATACACTGTTATGTGTTCAGGTTTCAAAATATAACTATTATCAGTGTCCTCTGCTGACGCAATAACATCTGCACTAACTACAGCTTTCGCATTCTGAGCTTCAAAGTCAGCTGCCTCTGCGTCTGTAAAGAGTCCCTCTGCGTCATCGGCTTCTGCAGAAAAATCATCTTCTGCTGCTACCTCTTCTGCAGGTTCCGCTTCATCTTCGACTTCCACATCAGCTACGTCGTCCTCCTCAGTTTCTACAGCGATATCTTCGATGTCGATGTCATCTGCGAAAATTGCTGTCGGAGCAGCGATTGTCGTTGCTGTCATTGCAACACCCATAAGGATACCTAACATTTTTTTCTTCATTCTACTTGTCCTCCTTTAGGATTTTTTATTTATTACAGAGCTGATGTAAGCCTCCATAATGTTCTTTTTAATTACCTTTTCCCCAAAAAGAGCATAAAAAATAGACTTCTAATTTATGCCTTTGGAATCTTTGAAACAATCTAAGATATTTGTATTCTGACTGAGGATCTGACCTACTCACTGCCCTTCCCGGATAATCTACATTATCCAGTGGTTGAGCATTTATGCTCTACAGCTTTCGTACCTATTACAGCGGGGATAAAACCGTCCCGGAATCTCACCGGATGTTCCAGATGTGACTATGCCACATCTATACCTTTAATTACCTGCAATATCATAAAATTTTATATATCATTCTCTACTTTCCCATTTTAATCCTCTTGTTCCTGATTTGTCAACGCAATTTCATAGTAAAATCCTGTAATTTTTCACAAAATTTTCACAAATGTTTTGTCTATATTTTTTTCTTCTGTTTGCATTAAATTTAAATATTTTCCCACAGGACATCTGTCCAAAATAGTGTTATACTTATTCCACCACTATACTACAGAAAGAGGACTTCGATTTGAAATCAACAAGCAATACATCACATGCAGTTAATCCTCTGGGTTCTGCACCTGTAGGAGGACTGATCGCCAAGTTTGCCATACCAGCCATTATCAGTATGCTGGTAAACGCGCTCTACAATATCGTAGACCAGATTTTTATCGGTCAGGGCGTAGGAATGCTTGGAAATGCAGCTACCAATATTGCCTTTCCAGTTACTACTGTTTCCACTGCTGCCGCCTTGCTTCTGGGTATTGGCAGTGCTTCCAATTATAACCTGGAAATGGGTGCCGGTAATGAAAAAAAAGCCAGCGAGATCGCCGGCACAGGACTGTCTGTTCTGGTTATTTCAGGTATAACCATTGCAGCAATATCACTTATTTTTCTTCATCCACTGCTTCTCCTTTTTGGAGGAACACCGGATGTAATGCCATATGCTACCGATTATGTGGGAATCATTGCCATCGGTCTTCCCTTCTTTGTACTGTCCGTTGGCGGCAATCACATAATCCGGGCAGATCGAAGCCCTACCTATTCTATGGTCTGTACTCTTACAGGAGCCATTATCAATACCATTCTTGACCCGCTTTTTATTTTTGGATTTAAGTGGGGAATCAAAGGTGGCGCATGGGCTACTGTCACAGGCCAGATGGTATCCGCTTTACTGGTTATCATTTATTTTTCAAAATTCCGCAAAATGGAACTGAAACCTTATATGTTCCGCCCACAGCTTACATTGCTGAAAGCGATCTGTTCTCTGGGACTTGCATCCTGTATCAATCAGCTTGCCATTACTGCAGTACAGATTGTTATGAACAATGTACTCCGTCATTATGGAGCCGCCTCTGTTTATGGAAGCGACATTCCTATTGCCTGTGTAGGTATCATCTCCAAGGTCAATATGGTATTTATGTCCATCTGCATTGGTGTATCTCAGGGTTCCCAGCCTATCTGGGGATTTAATTACGGGGCCAAAAAATTCGATAGAGTTCGACAAACTTACAAGTATTCTGCAACCATCTGTACTACTGTTGCTGTAATTTTCTTCCTTTGTTTCCAGCTTTTCCCTCACCAGATCGTAGGAGCTTTCGGAAGCGGAAGCGACCTTTATTTCCAGTTTGCAGAACGATATCTGAAAATTTTTATGCTGCTTACTTTTGTTAATGGTATCCAGCCAATGTCATCCGGATTCTTTACTTCCATGGGTAAAGCCAGACTTGGTGTCATTGTATCCCTTACCAGACAGGTAATTTTCCTGCTGCCTCTGGTAGTGATTTTCCCACTTCTTATGGGAATTGACGGTGTTATGTATGCAGGTCCTATTGCGGATGCTGCAGCATTGGTACTGACCATCTATTTCACCAGAAGGGAACTACTTATAATGAAACAGGATACTCCTCAATAACAACCTTTCTGTTCAGGATTCCCTGTTTCCAGATCATAAGATAGATTTTATAGGCTATGGAATCCTGTGCAATTGTAAATGGTTCTTCTCTTAAGATAACCGACTGTTGTCCTTTTTCTTTTAATTGATTTTGACGTTCTTTGACAGCATTCATAGTCTGGTGCACTTTGAGCTCTATATCCCTGCCAAAATACCGGCAGGGATATTTTTTTGAAGCCTCCTGAATCTCTCTGTCTATCAGATCTACAACCTTGCTGTGGCGGTTCCTGTGAAGCATATTTCCGATTCTTTTTGCCAAAAAAGGTATTGGGTATTTCCTGTATAATTTCAGAACTACTTTCAGGAATCTGTCACCAGCTCTTTCGGCCAGTTCTTCCATCACCATCAGTGCATCTTCTGATGGTTCCCACGGATTCTCTCTTGGAACAATATATTTCGCCGGCACTGCCGGATAACAACAGTAATTTAATGGGGGAAAATCCACCAGCTGAGCCAGTTGTTTTTCTTTTTCGTTACAGGATTTTTCTCCCAGATAGTCATATTTGTCCCGGAGAATAGCAAGACGATATTCCAGTTGTCTCAAGTATTCATATTTTTTCACCCAGAAATGTGCAATGGTTCCATATTCATAGAAGTGGTTTTCCTGGATCAGATTCTCAAAAAACAGTGTCACTACTGTGTCTCCCTGATGAACGATCAGTACATATTTCTGTCCCTGTTTTTCCAATGTCGCATCCAACTCCCCCTCATAATCGTCTTTGTATTCCCCTGTCATTCGGACATTCTGGAACACAAGGAAGCTTTCTACTGCATCATTCATCAGATACACCAGTCTGATATCCTGCTCTGTAAAAATCAGTTCAAACTGATCTTGTTCCAGAAGCTGTGCAAGTTTCTCTAATACTTCGTTACTCATTTTTCCTCAGCTTATCTGCCATTTTACATGGCTTCCTTCTTCATTTTTTGTAACCAGAAGCTGATCTTCTATTTCCTGTTTCAGTTCTGTCACATGGGAAATAATGCCGATTAGTCTGGAGCCTTCTGCCATTTCCAGAAGAACTCTCACTGCCTGGTTACGGGAGTGTTCATCCAGAGAACCGAAGCCTTCATCAATGAACATCATATCCAGATTTACAGCTGCAGAACTTTCCTGGATCTGGTCTGCCATTCCCAGGGCCAGAGATAAAGCTGCCATAAAGGACTCTCCTCCTGAGAGGGTCCTTACTTCTCTTTCTTTCCCTGTTACTGTGGAGTAGACCATCAGATCAAGGCCCTTGTTTCGTCCTTCTCCTGCTTTCTCCAGATCATACATCCGAAGTTCAAACTGCCCTGCGGACATTTCCTGGAATCTTCGGTTGGCGGCATAGAGTACTCGTTCCAGATAGTAGCGCTGCACGTAGGTTTCCAGATCCATCCGGGCACCACTGACGTTTCCGGATGCCATACGGTAAAGAGTATCCAGTCTTCTGTGTTCTTCCAGCACAGCCTTTCTATTTTCCATTCTTTCTGACAGAGTATCCAGAATCTCTCTGTCATCTCTGAAAATCTGTTTTATCTGATTGAAAGCCACCTCCGCCCTCTGATAGTTATTTTCTGCCAGATCTTTTTCTGTCTGAAGATTTTCTATATTGGGTTTCTCTTTATTTTCCACAGCTTCCAAAGCAGACTGCTGTTGTACTCTGGCCGCGTTAAGATCTTCTTTATATTTATTCACCGTTTCCAGAAGTTTCTGTTCTTTATCTGCTCTGTTTTCCTCTGCTACTTTTTTCCAGTCTGAATCAGAGATCTGTTTTTCTTTCAGAAAATTTTTGTAAATTTCTCTTTTTTTATCCGCCAGTTCTCCCTGAACGGGAATCTCGCTTTTGTATTTCTGTATCAGGGTTTCTGCATTCTGTCTGTGTTGAGATGCTGCTTTCAGTTCCCTGTCTGCTTTTGTGTGTGTTTGTTCTGCCTTGTTTTTTTCTGTTTCTGACTGATTCAAAAGATCCAGTGCTTCCTGTTTGGTCCGGAACTCACAGGTGCTGCGAAGACTCTTCAGCTCCGTACGGTCTTTGATAAGTCTGGTTTCTACCATATTCTGTGTTTTTCGGCAGTTTTCCACTGCTTCTTTTAGGGACTGTTTCTGCTCATCCACCTTCTGCAGGGATTCTCGGATCTCATTCAGATTTTCGGCATCTTTTTCTAGTTTTTTTATAACTTTCAGGATATTCTTTTGCCAGTTATTCAATGCGTTTTTCATCTCCGTCAGCCCTGATTCTTCATGGATCTCCGGGATATATTTCTGTATTCTTTTCTGAAGTCTTCCGATGGTTTCCACATAGATATTCTTCTTAGCGTTGTAGTCTGCATTGGCTACACCGGCCTCAGTGGATGCTGATTCCTGTTTTTTTCTCAGGTTTTCCACATCAGCCCTCATTTTTTCCAGTTTTTCAGGGGAGATATCCACATGTTCCACTTTTTCTGTGAAGGGATGTGGATGGATTTCTGATCCGCAGACTCTGCATGGTTTTCCAGGCACAAGTTCCGCAGCCAAAAGCCCTGCCTGTTCATTCAGCACTGCCTGACGGATTTGTTCATACCGTTCATTTAAATGCTGATATTCGATGCTTATACTTCCATATTCAGTTCTTTTTTCCTTAAGTTTCTGAAGGCTTTCGACTGCCTGTTGTTTCTGTTGTTCTGCCGTCTTTAGTTCCTGCCGGAGGTTTTCTTCTTCCTGTTTTTTTGCCTCCCACTGTGCCAGATTTTTTTCTGTATCTGCCAATTCTTCCCTTTGTTTTTTCCAAACGGTCTCCTGTTTTTCCAGTTGATCCAGTTTTTTTTCAGCCTGTTGAAAATCCTTTTCAGCCTTGTTCATAGCCTTCTCATCTGTAGCTACTGCTTTTGTTTTTTCTTCTATTTTTAGAAAAACTTCTTTTGCTTTCTGGACTCTTTCGCTGACAGTGCTGTATTCTTTGATCTTCTGGTTCAAAGTCTCCCTGGCAGATTTTTCTGCTTCGGCTTGTTCTTTTTCTGCCTGCTGCAGACTTGGAAAAAGAGTTTCCTGTTCTTTTAGGGCATTTTCTGTTTCTGTAAGTAATTTTTCTGTTTCTTCTAACTGTTTGTATTTTTCCAACACTTCATAAGCTGCACGGATTCTGTCGGCTAGTTCTTTCATTTGCAGGATCTCTGGCTCCTGCTCTCTGTAGTCTTTCAGATTTGTCTCTGCTTTTTCCAACTGCCGGAACCACTTCAGAAGTTCTTCTCCTCTGGTCAGTTCTTCCTGTTTTTTTCTCCTTATAGTGTCTGCTTCCCTATAGTTCGCCTGTGCTTCCTTTACAGCATTATTCAGCCACGTACACAAAACTTCAAGGCTTTCCAGAAGGTCAGAAACCCCTGCAGTCTGCCCTTCCTCCAGTTGTTTTTTTAATTTTTTGATCACAGGTGCTTCCTCGTAATCTTCAGGTACGCTGATCCTGGCAGCATCTCCCTGGCACTGAGTCTTCAGCACTGCAATCTCTTTATCTTTTTCTCGTTTCCGATCTGCCAGTTCATTGACTATTTCCTGATACATTTCTGTATTAAACAGCTTTCGGAAGATGACTTTTTTGTCATCAGATTTCGCTCGAAGAAGGTCCATAAATTCACCCTGGGCGATCATTGCCACCTGCATAAACTGACCCTTGGTAAGTCCTGTGATCTCCTGTAATTTACGGTCTGTTTCTTTGGAAGGATATTCTGTTCCGTCCGGCATGATCAGACTTACAGAACCTGTTATCTCTCTTTGTCTTCCTTTACTGGTTCCTCTTGTAATGGTCTTTAAATGTCTCGGAACACGCCGGACTGTATAGATTTCTCCATTGTCTGTGAAGGTCAGTTCCACAAATGGTTCACATTCATATTCCACATACTGGCTCTGAAGCACCACTCCTTCTTTTTTGTTTGAAGATGAACTGGCTTCTCCATACAGTGCAAAAACAATGGCATCAAAGATTGTAGTTTTGCCTGCTCCGGTGTCTCCGGTGATCAGAAAAAGATTCTGATTTACTTTTTCAAAGTCGATCAATGTTTCTTTTCCATAAGAGCCGAAGGCCTGCATTTTTAATTTTAATGGTTTCATCCTACTTCACCCCCTGCACTGTATGAAGAACATCCTTCAGAATCTCTTTTTCCTGTTCATCCAGTTCTTTTAGGAAGGAACAACAAAGTTCGTATGGATCCAGGAGAGTCTCTGACCTGATTTCTCTGGTGTAGTCTGATTTTCTCTGGTTTTCCCGTCGGATCTCCAGAAGATTTGGGAATGCCAGCCGGATTCTTTCCTGCATATCCACCACATCCAGATCCACTTTGTCTGTGAGGATCACTGTTACATAATCTCCACAGGCTTCTTTCAGGATCTCTTCCAGTGTCCCTTTTATTACCCTTACCTGATGAAGAGGAATAAGAGGAAGCACCCTGGTTTCTATGCTTCCCTTCTCTCCCATTTCTACTACAATGATCCCTTTTTCCTGACCTGCTTCACTGACAGAACATGCCAGTGGTGTTCCGCAGTACCGCAGAGTCTCGCTTCCCACTTTCATTGGTTTATGAATATGTCCAAGTGCTGCATAATCAAAGATTTCCAGCACCTCTGCCGATACTTCATCTATGTTTCCTACTGTCCGTATTTCCGATTCCATTCGCTCTATTTCCTCTGCTTTTTTGCCTGTGGGAAGATAGAATTGATGGCTTACCAGTACATTTCTTTCCTCTGTATTTATGTTTTCTCTTTGTAGTAGTTTACGGACAGTTTCATTGTAAGACAGATTGTTTCCATTCTCATCTGTACCAACTATGTTCTTCACCATGGAAGGTTTCACAAAGGGCAGAAGACAAAAATTCACATTTCCATATTTATCCTGCAAAGTAACTTTTTCTATATATTCATCTTCTTTGCGTGGAGGCTGTCCTACCATATAGAGGTTCTGTTTGGACAATACAGAACGGAAACAGTTTACCCTGGGAGCACTGTCGTGGTTGCCGCTGATCATCATGATTACGGCCTCCGGCACTGCTTCTGTAAGTTCTTTGATAAAATGGTCCAAAACCTCCACCGCCTCAGCAGAAGGGACAGCTTTGTCATAAATATCCCCTGCGATCACCACTGCATCTGGCTTTTCTTCTTCTGCGTACTCTGTGATTTCTTTCAGTATATATTCCTGATCTTCTCTCAGATCCCGGTTCATCAGTTTCAGACCGATATGCAGGTCTGACAAATGAAAAAATTTCATATGATCTGTTCCCTTCCTGGTATCGATATAGCTATTTCACTACTACTGTTACTTTTACTTTTTTGCTTCCGGATTTTACTGTAATGGTTGTTTTGCCTTTCTTGCGGGCTGTGATCACGCCTTTTGTATTTACCTGGGCAACTTTTTTGTTGGCACTCTGATAAGTGATCTTCTGCTGGGAAGTCAGAGGCTGTCTGGTTACAGATAATCTGGCTTTTTTGCCTCTTTTGAGGGTAATGGTTTTCTTTGAAACCTGGATTTTTGTTGTTTTTACAACACCTGTCTGGACTTTAATCTTTGCGGTTGCTTTTTTGCCACTTTTCAGAGTAACTGTAAGAGTAGCTGTTCCTTTTTTACGTGCTGTGATCTTGCCTTTGGA
>OLPT01000702.1_pt1 | contig 23356 bp, 16 predicted proteins | sample 1673051 | NCBI WGS metagenome assembly OLPT01 (sample SAMEA3136750, study PRJEB25190) | human gut metagenome | biome: human gut; feature: human-associated habitat; material: faeces | place: Austria | collected 2013
CTTTCTGCCAGTTTACCTGCCATGCCCACCAGCCGCCATCGAAGACGCTGATATTTTTTATTCCATTCTGATAACAAATTAAGAATGGAATCGTTGCACGCCTACCGGTACCACAGTAGAAGGATAATTCATTATCGAGGGATGAGTCGGATTCTGCAAGAATGGATTTCACTTTATTAAGTCCGACTACTTTTCCATCTTCAATATAGCTTCCATCGTCTGTATTGTGTCCCCATACTGCACCTAACGGTTCACCTGCATATTTAATATAGGAATATCCTGTCTCTTCGCCGCGGAATTCCTTCTCCGAACGGATACTTACAAGGCGGAAATTAGCATCATTCTGTAAATTTTCTTTTGCATCATCGGTGGACAGAATATATTCTGAATGTGCCGGAATCGTCGTACCAAACGTATAATCTGTGCCACCGGCTGTTGCTTCATTTACTTTTGTCTCTGTCGGTAATCCTAGTTTATTCCATGCTGTCATGCCACCATCTATCACTTTGACATCTTCTACACCGGCGTATAACATAGCGAATGCTACTCGTGTAACACTGGAATCCGATGCACTTCTTCCGTACAGTACTACCTTGGTATCTTTGGTGATTCCGTTGTTTTTTAGAAATTCTCCAAGCTGCTTTGCACTTCGGATATTGAAATTGTCTTCTGGTTTTACTTCTGTCTCTTCATATAGCTGCTGATCGTCGATTCCATCCAGATTCCAGTCGACATACTCTACTGCATCGGAATTGATATGAACCGCTCCCGGAATATGTGCTTCGTTATAAGCTTTGTCATTTTCTGTCTTACCATAGGCAACTTCTGCTAAAAATACATGCTCATATCCGGACTGCTGTCCTTCTGCCGCACTCTTATACCACTCCGGTGATACATACACCTGTCTCTTAGGAACATTTTTCACTTTCACCGTTACCTTGCAGCTCTTTGCCAGGTATTTTTTCTTATTGTTCTTCTGTGTTGCGCGAACAGTAATTGTTGCTGTTCCCGGCTTCTTTGCTGTAATCTTTCCGGTACTGCTTACTGTTGCAACTGCTTTATTGCCGGATGACCATTTTACCGGACAGTACACACCTGACGGTTTAACTATCGATTTCAATGTCTTTGTCCCACCAACATATAAGACTGCCTTTGATGCACTGATTGAAATGCTTGTCGGTTTTAAATCTTTTACTTTCATTGTTACCGACTTTTTCAGCTTTTTATTTGCCTTTGCTGTTACTGTAATCTTAACTTTTCCAGCCTTTTTTCCTTTCACAACACCCTTGGATGATACGGTTGCAATCTTTTTATTGCCGGATTTGAATGTTACCGCTTTGCTTGCTTTTGACGGTTTGACGGATTTTACAGATATCGTTGCATGTCCTTTGATATCAATCGTCTTCGCTGTAACTTTGAGTGACATCTTTGTTGGCTTTTTCGATGCCGCTTCACTCGGGATTGCAGCAAATGCAACTGCCATAACCACAACTAAGGCAAGCAATCCCAGTGCTTGTTTTTTGATTTTCTTTTTCATCACGCATTTCCCCCAATGTAATGATTTATTCCGCAACATTTATCCACAGTATAACATTAACTCTTCGGTTCTTCAATTTGTAAAAGAAGCAGCCGCCTCAGAATTTTTCCGGAAACGGCTGCCTCTCTTATTTAAGCAAAATATTTCTTTATTTTACCTTTACACTTTTTACTTTTGACCATGTAGAATAATACGTAGTCTTGCCTACTTTCTTGTATGTGCAGATTCTTACATAGTATTTCTTATTCTTTTTCAATTTCTTGATTGTCTTGCTTGTGTATTTGTTCTTTGTTATCGTTGATGCCTTCACAGACTTCTTGAACTTCTTGTCCGTTGTGTACTGGATCTTGTAACCGGTTGTCTGCTTATTCTGCTTCTTCCATGTTACTTTAATCTGTTTCTTACCGGAGTTCTTCACTGATTTCAGACTTGTTCCTTTCGGCAGAATCTTGAATGTCTTTGTAACTTTTCCTGTATAGTTGTTCTTCATTGTTACAGTAACTTTGTATGTTCCGACATTCTTTCTTCCACTGCTGTATTTTACAGTGTAGTTTGAAGCAGCAACTTTCTTTCCGTTTACAACGACTTTCACTGCAGGTTTGCGAACCTTTCCGTTGTATGTGTATGCATATGCAGTTAATTTTATGTTTTTAGAAGTTACTTTTACTTTATCAGCTTTTCCAGTAAATACAATTTTCTGGCAAGTGCTGGATTTGAATTTTTCAAACTGGCTCTTTGTTTTTACGTTTACAACTACTACATGGTCGTTGTTTGTTCCTGCATTTGCGTAGAATGCATCGTCTGCAAGCTCTGTCACGGATTCTGGAATGTCTACGCTCTCAAGATATCCTTCTTTGAATGCGTATTTGCCGATCTTTTCTACACCGTTTTCGATCGTCAGCTTCTTTAATGTGATTGCTTTGAACGTTCCTTCAAACGCAGACTCGCCGATTTCTTTTACGTTACCTGGAATTACAAGCTCTTCGATGTGGTGTAAGTGGAAAGCTTTTCTTCCAATCTTTGTTACGGATGCCGGAATTGTAAGACTTGTAAGTCTTGCTCCTGCAAATGCCATTTCTCCAATCTCTGTTACTGTATCCGGGATGTCTACATGATCTAAGCGGATGTTCATTGAGAATGCTCCCTGTGGGATCAATGTTACATTCTTGGATAACTTAAGAGATGTAATATTATTTTCAGAAAATGCTCCTGCACCCAGTTCAACTACATTATCCGGGATTGTTAATCCAGCAAGTCTGTTTCCATGGAAAGCAGATTCTCCAATAGATGCTGTACTTTCTGGAATTGTTACAGTTGTTAAGCTGTTATACTCAAACGCTTTCTTTCCAATTTTAGTTACTGTATCCGGAATCTTTACAGATATCATTCCATTTGGTGAATTTACACTGTCTTTTAACTGTTCTATTTCATCATCTGGAATCTTAAATGCATTTTCGCCAATCTCTGTTATTTCTTCCCCTGTTTCAGGATTAATTTCCGGTATAACTAACTGTTTATTCTCCAGTCTTGTTTTATTTCCCTGCTCTGACCAGCCTGTTACTGTCGTTCCATCAATTGTAAAGTCAGCATATCCCCAACCGGTTCCAATCAGATTACTGTAAACAGTTTTATGTGCAGTTCCTTTTGCAATAAATTTTTTATCAGAAGTATCATTCAATTGTTTTTTATCAGACACATAAAGGATAACTGTATTATCTGAACCCTTGAATACATCTTTGTGTAATGTTGTTACTGTCGATGGTAATACTGCTGATTTTATCTTAGAATTCCCAAATGCATTAGCACCTATAGATTCCAGACCTTCCGGAAGTGTAATCTTTTCCAGATTTTTCATTGCTGTAACCTGAGAAAATGCATATTTCCCTATCGATTTTACAGTATTTGGAATAACTAATTCCTTTACATTGTTTCCTGCAAACGCTCTGTCACCTATTGAAGTAATTCCTTCCGGGATTGCAATTTCCGTAAGTTTTTCTGCACTGGTTGTTCCTGGACATCCTACAAATGAAGTTGGAATTGCTGTCATTCCTGCGGATATTTTGATTTTTTCTACATTAAAACAGCTTGCAAATGCACCATTTCCAACCGTTTTTACACTGTTAGGAAGAATAATTTCTGTTATGTTCACATGTCTGAATGCCGCAGTTCCGATTTCTTCTAGTGTATCTGGGAATTCAATATTTGCTATTCCGCTATCCGCAAATGCATTTTTCCCAATGGATACTAATTTTGAAGGAAGTATTATGCCATTTATCTTCTCGGACGCTGTCGCAAATAATCCACCTGTTGTATTATTGCTATCTCCCAATGCTGTAACCGTAACACCATTTCCATTTGTTTCCGGCAATACTATGTCTGGATTTTCTGCCCTTTTCTCAATTCCCGATTCTGAAAGACCTGTAATCGTTGTTCCATCTTCGGAATATGTAAAATCACTTGCATTCCATGGTTTCAATTTGCCCGGCATTTCTTCATCCGTGATGAGTTTCTGTGCATATGATTTGTGCGTGCCTGTGTTGTCCAGGTGGTCTACAAATGTTTCACTCTTTAAAGACTCATCGCCATACATATAGACAACGCCATAGCCTTTTTTACCACCCCATGTAGACGGTGCAGAAGCATCAATTGCTTCCATTCCTGTGTTCATAGCAAACACAAATTTATCCAGTTTTTCCACACGCTTTGGAAGCTGCACTGCTTTAATTTTATTAATAGCAAATGCCTGTTTGTCCATATTTAACTTGAAGTCACAGCTTTCTGGGAAATCAACAGTCTCGATTGCTCCCTGTCCAAAAGCCATAGAACTAATCTGCCAAATGGTATGCGGAAGTGATACATATTTCAGATTTTTATTTAATTTAAATGCACTTGTTGCTACACTCACCACACCTTCCGGTAATACAACAGAAGTTAGGTTATTCTTCATAAATGCACTTGCTAAAATCACAAAATTTCCTCTTTGTGTTACTCCGTCCGCGGCAAGATCTTTGATATTTTCTTCTACATTCGCCATCACACCTGTTGGAAATGTTACAGATTCAAGTCCTTTACCATAAAATGCGTATGATGCAATTCCTGTTACCTGTCTTCCATTCGTATCTTTTTCCGGAATGACCAGATGTTTGTTCACTTCCAGTTTCGCAACTCCTGTTTCTGATAAACCAGTAATCAGATATGCATCTAATGTAATTGACTTTTCCGTTTCATGTGCTGATCCAAGTTTCAGCAAGCTAGTATCCATATTCAAATCGGATGCATCCGCATATGTAAAATCATATGCATCCCATTTTGTATCATTTGGATCAACTTTTAATTTGTATTCATGATAATCAGACTCCTGGAAGTTTACTTTATCTTCATACTGTTTTTTGTTCACATAAACAATTGTTTTTACAGTTGCTGATCCATCTGAATTTTCTTTCCGGAATGTGGTTTTGGCAATTCCTTCCACTGTTGAAGGAATCTCTATTTTCTCAATCGCTTTATTTCTAAAGGCATTATCTCCAATTTTCACCAAACCTTCCGGTAATTCAACCGTGCAGATATCTTTCAGATAATTCTTAGTTGAGAATGCATAGGCTCCAATTTCTTTCACACTGTCAGGTATTACAATCTTATGTATGTTATTTCCAGCAAATGCTCTCTGACCGATCTTTGTTATCGTATTCGGAATTGTCACTTCCGTTAAATCAGTCATATACATAGTTCCTGTACTGCATCCAAAAGTTGCATCTGCAATCTCTGTCATACCTTTTGAAAGAATAATTGTCTTAATGGTAGGGTTTGAAGCGAAAGCTCCTTTATCAACTTTTGTAACACTGTTTGGGAGAATCACACTGGTAAGCTTATTATTTTGGAAAGCAATTTGTCCAATTTCTTTCAATGTTTTTGGAAAACTATCCATTACGGTAAGACCATTATCCATAAATGCACGCTCTCCAATTTTTTCAAGATGCGACGGGAACGATACATATTCAAAACCTTCTGTGCTTGTAGCAAAAAGTCCATTAGTATTTGTTGTTCCGGCTATTTCTGTAATATACTGTCCTTCTGTGTTCTTATCCGGAAGCTCCAGATTTTTATTCGTCTTTCTCTTTTCAATTCCGCTTTCTGACAAACCAGTAATTGTTGTTCCATCATAAGTAAAGTCTGCTGTTGTCCAGTCATCTTCTTCTGATGCTTTTGTTCCAACAATTAATTTCTGATGCCATGATTTCTGAGACGTCGCTGTTCTGTCTATTGTATGAATCCGTTCCATCTTTTCAAGATTCGGATTATCAGTGTACATATAGACAACACCGCCAAGACTCTGATTTTGTTCTCCTGCTTCTTCCGGACACGCTTCCATTCCAGGATTCAGACAAAATGCATTCTTATCTACTACTTCTGTATAGTCCGGCAGTCTGACTGATTTAATATTATTCTCAGCAAAAGCCAGTCCATGAATCTGCATCTGGAAATCACATGTTTTAGGGAACCCTACCGTCGTAAGTTTATTTTTTGCAAAACATGAATTTTCTACCCACCATACGGTATGCGGAATCGTGACTTTACTAATCTGATTATTCCTAAATGCTGAAGACATAATTGCAATTACACCTTCCGGTAAATATACCTTCGTCAGATTATTGTTTGAAAAGCTGTCAAAGCCGATGATAAAATTACCTCTTCGAGTCACAGAATGTGTAACTGTATCATCATAATCTACCATCATTCCTGTCGGGAATGTAACACTTCTAAGTCCCCGTCCTTTAAAAGCCGAATCAGCAACTCCCATTAATTTGACACCATCTGTATCTTTTGATGGAAGTACAAGATCCTTGTTGACTTTAATTTTTTCTTCTCCGGTCTCTGACAAACCACTGATTGCACGACCTGATACAACAAATTGTCTTGTATAATCACATCCGTTTAAAGTCTGGCTCATCTCTGTGTAAGTGAAATCTTCTGCTGTCCATACAGATGTGTCGATGTCACTTGCAAATGCGTCAGAGTCTGCCTGTTTCTTATCCGTCTTGGTCGTCTTGGTTACTTCTTTTTTCACTTCTGCGTTCTCAGAAGCATCCTCTGCCTTCTCATCTGTTTTGGAAGCTTCTGTTTTAGAATCTTCTTTTACAGTTTCGGCAGACGCATCTTTGGACGTATTCTCGTCTGCAGATACGTTCTCATCGTTCGAAGTTTCCGTTACTTCGGACTGCACAGCCTGGGCTGCGCTTGCTGTATTATCCTGTGCAAATGTCGGCATTGCAAGGGAAAACGACAACGCAAACGATAATACAACCGCTAAAAACTTTTTCATTTTCATGCTTTTAGCCTCCTTATTACTTATTTATGTAAACTTTATTTACATACACCTTTTACCGGCACACGAAGCCAGGTCTCATATATATTGTTTTTAAATGGCGCTTCTTCCCCGATTTCCGGAAGATTTAAATTGGTTTGTCCATCCTCGGCCCATCGCAGGAATCCGGTTTTTAAATCTTCTTCTGATAAGCAGTAAGTATCCTTCTGATCATCGAATAACTCCGGATGAACCAGATACACCGCTGCGATCACATCCCAGTTATAGAATCCATGGATTCCGTAATCTCCTTCGTTATAACCGAAATAATAATCGGTTTCTCTCAGGATATACTCACCCATCGGGTTATTCTGCCCACCTAATCTCTGCCGATATTCCTCTTTGGTAAATAGCACTTTCAGGCAATTATTTCCTGTAATAACAGAAACATTATTTCCTTTTGTCAGCACCAGGTATGTTGCCTTTGGATCACAGGAAAAATTCAATTCATTCATCTGCTTTTTTTCAAAAATCAACGGTTCTGTAATTCCACCCATGAGCACAATCCTTTTTACATTTTCAAAGAAATGCTCATCCGCATAATAGGCATGCTTTAGATTCGTAAGCGACCCGGTTGCAAGAATGGAAAGTTCGCCTTTGTATTTTCTTGCCATCTCTGCGAGATAATCTCCTGCCGGACTTTGCTCTGTGTCGGCTGATTCGCCACCTTTTTTCACAGTCAGATCTGTACGGCCGATATTTTTTAATAATTTTTCCGTCTGTGCGTACACAACCGGAAGCTTGTTGTTTCCATAAGTGCAAGTCACTCCATGCACAGTTACTTCTTCACATCCGAGCAGGTAGAGAAGTGCCAGTCCGTCATCGACATCACAGTCCTTTACGCCCAGTGTATTATCACAGTCAAATATTACATGTTTCATTCTCTCTTACTCCTTTTCTTCCGGAAACAGGCAGATGCTCTCCGGTGCAAATTCTATTCCCGCTCTTGCTCCTTCCTTAAATCCGGCAACATGAATTCTTGCACTGATATCCTGTGCATAGAATGTCTGCTTCTCATCCTGCAAATAAAGATCCACAGTCTCTCCTAAGTACGTCATTTCCCTGATCTCCACAGCAGAACCCTCCGCTATAACTTTTACATCAAAAGGCCGGACAAGAAGCTCATATTTTCCATCCGCATAACCTTTCGCCTCACAGGAAATATAATCGCTATCAAACTGTTCTTTCTGCACGGTTCCTTCAATATAATTGGCTTTTCCGAAATATGCCGCCACTTGCCGGTTTTCCGGATGCTGGAAAATCTCTGTCGGTGAGGCATACTGCAATATATGTCCGTTGCTCATAAGTGCGATCCGGTCAGACATCTGCAGCGCTTCTTTCTTATCGTGTGTGACAAGGATTGTCGTGATCTTTCGCTCTTTCTGTAATTTTCTGACGAGCGCACCCATCTCCAAGCGTAGCTTTTCATCCAATCCGGAAAATGGTTCATCCAGAAGCAGGATCGACGGTTCACAGGCAAGTGCCCTAGCAAGCGCCACTCTCTGCATCTGTCCACCGGACATTTCTTTGATCTTACGTTTTTCGAATCCCGGAAGCTGTACGTCTTCCAACAGTTTCTTTATGATCTCTTTCTGTCTTGCCTTCGGGACTTTCTTAAGTTCCATTGGAAATGCTATGTTCTTTTCCACTGTCATATGTGGGAACAGTCTTAAATCCTGAAACACGATCACAGTTCCCCGTTTCTCCGGCGCCATATTCTGAATTTCTTTTTCATCCAGACAAATACGTCCCTTTTCAATATCGAGTAATCCGGCTATGCTTTTCAACATTGTACTTTTTCCACAGCCGGAAGCTCCCAGTAAGGAAATTAGTTCGCCGCTTTTGACAGTCAGGCTCACTCTATTTAATATTTTATTTTTTTGAAGTGTTACTTCCAGATTTTCTATTTTTAATTCCATTTCTTATCCACCAATTTCTGTACTTCTTTATCTCTTTTCCACATTTCCCGATCTCTTATGTGTAATATTCTCCGCTTCCATTTTTCGTCCACAACTTACTGATTCCTTCAAATATCGCAAACACGATCAAAGTAATTCCCAGGAAGATCATGCTGTAAATACTTGCGATATTGCGGTCGCCACCTTGCAGATACGGCACCATAACAATCGCGAATGTCTTGACACTTCCTCCACCGATCAGCAATGTAATGAAATACTGGCTGAACGAAACAATATAAGACATACTCATAGAAGCTAACATCACAGGCATTAACATCGGAAATGTCACTTTGAAAAATGCTTTCCATGGTCCGGCGCCAAGTACTCTTGCCTGCTCTTCGAGTTTATTTCCAACCGCCTCTGTTCCTTCAATCATCAGATGTACTGCATACGGAAGCGAACAAATCGTATGTGCTACGACGACTCCGGTAACGGTATTGCTCAGTCCCCAGCGTATGAAGGATACTTGGATTCCCATCGCAAATACAGTAGAAGGCACTAAAAACGGCAACATCGAAAGGAAATAAAAGAAGCCTTTTCCTGCATAATCATACAACACAAGCGCTCTTGCTGTCATTGTGCCTATCATTACTGACAACACACCTACAACAGCAGAAATAAAAATGCTGGATGCAAACAACTGTATTAATTCTTCTTTTCTTCCAAATACTTCATCTAATGCACGAGTAGAAAAAACCTGTGGCAGGAGATTCGGCCATGCCCACCGTTCTGTAAACACCCAGACGATCATCGTCAGTATCGGAAATAGAATGAGAAATACAAATATCCCAAGCAGGATTTTGCCTAAATAACTGTTACTTTTTTTCATTGTGCTCTTTCTTAGCCTTTCTACGATTTAAAATCTCTGTATTTTTCTGCATCAGTCGAAAATATGCAACTGCACAGATCATGGAAATGATAATAATAATTCCATTCAACGCCATTGCATACGGACGATTTTCAAGATCCGGATGAATGTACTGTGTATGTGCCAGGATCGGTAATGCTTCCGGGGAGGTCGGTCCCAGTAAAAGCGGAAGCTCATAAGCGCCCAGTGCAAATGTAAAAATGATCAGAAAACTGCTGCCAATCGCTCTTCGGCAAAGTGGCAGTGTAACTTTCATAAATGCCTTCAATCTGGATGCACCCAGATTGATCGCTGCTTCTCCAAGACTTCCATTAATATTGGCCATCAGTGCAATGACAAAATAAATCACAAACGGAATCTCTTTCCACAAATATGCAATAATGACTCCTACACCATTCGTACTGTACAAAAGCTGTACAAAATCCTGCTGTTCTTTAATAAATCCCATTGCACATAAAAGTCTGGCAAGCAGACCATTCTGCGAAAGAATATTCACTACAAACAGTGCAACGACTACATGAGGCACAATGATCGGGAGCTGAATGATCCGCATCCCTTTTCCTTTTGTATCTGTATTCATAACAAGTACCGCACACATTCCGACTCCGATCAGAACTGCCAGAGTTGCTGATGTGACTGCAATATACAAGCTGTAAATGATTGATTTTAGAATATCCGGTCTGGATAAGATCTCTTTATAATATTTAAATGTTGGTTCTGTAAGACCAAAAGCCGGAATCACCCCAAGACTTTGGGTGATTCCGGTTGCCAGTCCTGCTATAAATATGATTCCAAGTATAATCTGCGGAACCAACAACGCATATGGTATGAATTTTTTCCACATGTATTCTTTTCCACACTTACTAAATCTTATTTTGCTAAATTATTTGCCGACTACTTCTTCCTGCCAGATCTCTTCGATAACCGGAACAAGCTGTGCAGGCATCTCAGGAAGTCTCTTGGAAAGGAGCTCATCCTGTGCGATAACACCTTTTCCTAAGTCAACATTGTCAAATTCTTTCTTCTGGTCATCAGACAGTTTGTCATAAGATACAACCGGAAGAGTCTTCATCTCTTTGTAACGGCTTGCCTGGATCTCCGGTGACATCATCTCATTGATTGCTACCATTGCTCCGGCTTTGTTAGCAGAGTTTGCTGCGATCGCCATAAAGTTCGTATTACCGATTGTTCCTTTGTCAAACTGGAATGTCTGAGTTGTCTTCGGATAGGTTCCGTTGTCAATTCCTACAGCTGCATCATAAGCGCCATATGTCATATACATAACCAGTTCGCCGTCAGAGTACATCTTCTCACACTTTGTAGATGAATCCGGGAATGATTTTCCACCGTTCCACAGATATGGATTTAATTTCTTCAGGTAATCCAGTGCTGGCTGAATTGCTTTTTTCACAGTTGCTTTGTCTGCTTTCATATCCATGAACTGCTCGTATCCACCACAGGTTTCATAAATGATATTTCGTACAAATACGCTTCCTGTGAAGTCCGGAAGTTTTGGATAGGTTACTTTTCCTTTGTATTTCTTGCAGAACTCTAAGAATTCTTCTGCATTCTTTGGAGTTTCTTTTGCAACAGCATTGTCTTTCATAAATACAAACTGTGCTTTTCCGTATGGTGCTTCGTATCCTTTGATCGGATATGCAAAATCATAATTTACATCTTCAGACTTGGTGTCAATATATTTTGAGAAGTTAGGAAGCTTGTCTGTAAATGGTCCGTACAGCATGTTTTTCTCTTTTGCTGATTTGAAGTTCTCTCCATTGATCCATATCATGTCGATGTCGCCATCTTTTTTGTTTCCTTCCATTTCTCCGGATAACTGGCTTAAAATCTGGTCGATGTCCATCGGAACACGTTCCATTTTAATGTCGTATTTTTCTTTCATGTCCGGTGCGAATACATCATCCAGCCATTTATTCAGGACTTCATCTCCGCCCCATCCATAAAATGTTACGGTTGAGCCTTTGGCTTCCTTTTTCATGTCATCAAATGACATCTCTTCCACTTTCGAATTTTTCTTGTCCGAAGAGTCTTTGCTGCTGTTGCTGCTGCATGCTGCAAGTGAAAGTGTCATCGTAGTTGCAAGCAACACTGACAAAAGTTTCTTTTTCATTGTGTCTCTCCCTTTGTATCATATATTTATGTAAATTTTATTTACATACAAAATGTATCTTTCAGAAACTGATGCATCTTCTCCAGAAAATCTGTGTCCAGATATGCGTTCAATTTCTCAAACGTAGACTGGTTAAATAACATTTTCCCAGGCTCTCTGTACTGTACCCATGCCATGGCACACCATGTAATTCCACGCAGGCAAGTGATTCCTGTAAACTGCATGGCACGTTTTTTCAATCCTGTGACATCGAATCTTCCGGCAACCGCCCTAATATATGTATCGAGGAAATCTAACATCTCCTCTCTTTCTAACAGCACATCCGTCTTCCAGAATGTCGTTGTCGGTGCCAGAAAATGTCCGAGGTCCTGCGCCGGATCGGCATATAACGGTTTTTCCCAGTCTACAAGATAAGTATATCCCTTCTCATCTACAAGAAAATTCGTATTGTTCAATTCTGTATTGACGCAGCACTGGTAAACCGGCTCATTCGGAATGCTTCTTACAATCTCCCAGCCCGTATCCAGCATCTCACGAATCTTTTCTTTCTTCTCTTCTTCACCAAGCGATGATTCCATATATGTCTTCACCATTTCCTCACACTCATCCAGAATCGCTTCCAGCGGATTCTCCGGTGTGATCAGTGTGTGCATACCTTCTTCCGGCATCTTCACACTGTGAATATCTGCAAGACATTCTGCTACACCGCCCAGCCCTTTGTGATAATCCAAAGTTGTTCCAGGCAAAAATTCCATGACCATAATACCATGGTCCAAATACTCCAGACTGCCATCAACATAAAATGGCTTCGGTGTTCTTCCTGAAGATTCCAGAAGTTTCAATGCGTGAAATTCATATTCAATCTGATGTCTTAAATGCATCTGGCTTCCGCAGTTCACGCGGAGCACCAGTTTCTTACCGGTCACCGGATGTGTAAATACATAATTACGGTTGTATTCACCCTGCGCCAGCATCTCATATCTCTCTGTCACTTTCTCCGGGAGCCCCAATGCCTCCCGGTAAAAGGGAAGACGGACATATTCTTTTAATCCTTTAATGCTATCCATATTTGTCTCCTAAATTACAATACATCTATCGCACATCCTTATAGAGGCTTGCGATCTTCTCGATTGGAACACCATCCCGGTACATCTTGCGTAACCGGTTCATCAGCCACATGAGCTTTAATTTGGGAATGGTTCCATTCGGGAAACGTCTGTCCGATGTGTAAATACGGTGTCTTGCCATTCCTAAGCGGATACCTTTTTCTTTTAAAGTCAATGAGAACTGATAATCTTCCAGTATCGGCAGTTCTGCAAACATTCCTGCTTCAAAGAACAGCTCTCTTGTCACGAATATACCCTGATCTCCGAACATGACTTTCCGGTCTTTAATCCGGTGATTGGAAATCACGCGGCATGTCCACATGAAAAAATTCTTTGAATGAAATGCGATTCCAAAACATCCAGCCTGATGGTCTTTCATTACATACCGGATCTCCGGTACAAGTGTAACCGGAATTTCACTGTCACAGTGCAGAAAACATAAAATATCTCCGTGGCTGTTCTTTGCACCAACATTCATCTGTGCTGCTTTTCCTTTATCCGAATGATATACCGGAAATGTATCTCCCAGCAATTCCAATGTCCGGTCTGTACTTCCACCATCTACAAATATGACTTCACATTTATCTTTCAGACCTTCCATCTGCCGTTTCATAGCAAGGATCGTTGTCTCTTCATTGTAAATCGGTATAATAATTGATATCTTCGTTGTACGCATCAGGTATTTTCCAGTCTGCGTCTTCTGTAATTTCGAATTCTCCCGCATCTTCTGCCGGAAAGCTATGACATCTTCTTTTCTGTCAATGTCACTTAATTCCCGGATAAATCCGACCTGTAATCCGGCTTCCTTCAGTCCTGCCAGTGTATTTTCCATCACACTGGCATGTCCATAACTCTGCTTTTCAAATACTTCTTTGTGCGGCTCATTCATTCCAACCAGATAGTACCCGCCGTCTTCCGTCGGTCCGAATACAATATCTTTCGTCTCCAATACACGGAATGCATTTTCCATATCTGTGCTATGAAGTTCCGGGATGTCTGTACCAAATAAAATGCAGGAATCATATCCCATCTTCAGGACATCTTCAATCGCAACATACATCCGCACACCAAGGTCTTCGCCTCTCTGCGGAAAATATTTTGCTTCTTTTCCAAAAATCTTACGGATCTTCTTCTCCTTATCTTCCGGCGTGTAACAGACAAAAATATCTGCTGCCGCCTGCTCACATTCTCTCTCAATATCCTTAAGCAGACAAATATGTATCTGCTCACACTGTTTCGGTGTAAAATACGGCATCAGCCGCGTCTTAGTCTTTCCCGGAACAGGCACTCTTGTAAAGACGATCACCGCCCGTTTATTCTTCATGTTCACTCTCACTCTCTTCCGGCTGTACATAACGTTTTTTGAGGAATACGCCCATCGCAAGCACAAGCACTGCGAGTACGACTGCAATTCCGATATATAAAATTCGATTCTCTTTATCTGCCAGTCCGGCTGTTCCTACTGTATACATTGCCGTTCCCGGTAACATGAACAGTAAGGAGCACACGGAATAAGTCACAAATTTGATATCTGTCACACCATATGCAAAGTTCTGCAAATTATATGGGAACAGCGGTACCAGTCTTGTGAGCATTAAGATAAAGATCTCGTTGTTTCCAGATTCATCAAATAACCATTTTTTCAAATATTTGTTCTTCATAGCTGCCGGTTTGATACTGTCTTTCAGGAAAAATCTTCCTGCAATAAATGCAAGCATCGCACCGATCGTTGTTGCTACGGAACATGCGATTGTTCCGAGCACCGGTCCGAAGAGAAGTCCGGCTGCAATGGCAAATGTGATTCCCGGCAATGCCAGTACTACACAACCGACAATGGTAAGCCCTACATAGATTGCCAGTGCCACCGGCAGGTTATTGTCTACCATATCGTCTAACATCTTCAGGTTGTTGATATTGCCAATATATTTCGACCATCCGAATATATGGTTCAGCACCAGAATTGTTATGATGATTACGACAAAAATAATTAATTTTATATGGTTTTCTTTTTTCTTCTCTTCGTTCATACCGCTACTCTTCCATACCTTTTAACTTTATAACTAGTGTTGGGACAAAGCCCCTGCTTATTATTGAATGTAATTGTGTTTCCTTGACTACCAGATCATTTTCACTATTTGATCTTCCGGAACTTCGATGATTGCAGTGTCTTTTTTCACTTCTTTGACTGTAGGCTGTATCTTGTTCGATACAGACATTCCTCCCTCTTTCAAAGTCGCATCAAATTCTACTCCCCAGTTTTCGGATGTGAGACCTGTTCCGGTTGCTTTAACCGTAATCGTCCCTCCGTCCTCCGGAAGCGTGTCTGGCGTAGCTTTAACAGCTATTACTACTGCCTCTTCCATCTGTTGTTTTTCATGTTTTTCCTCCTAAATGACCCGATAGTCTATTATGTAGCGTATCATATTTTCCGGCTTTTCTCTAATTGATAAATTCAATAAATATGGCTTATTTATCATTTATATCAATAAATAAGCCATATTTTATATTTTTGTCGTTTTAATCAATAGATTTTCTATCTGTTTCCTTCTTCATCGATACTTTTCTTAGATTTCCCTTTAATTTTTTTCTTTAATCGCTTTATTTTCTCATTAAGAGCCAGTAGGAATGCCAGTCTCCTGCGCACCCTGCGAAGCGTATATTTTAACTGATCTCTGTCATTCATCCGTTCCGTTGCTTTATATAGAAGAAAGTCTCCCGCCGACATCGACTTCATTCGCATGAGATCCGCATACATCCATGGTTCTTCTACCATATCTTCTGTCACGTCCTCCAGATCAACCGCACGCATTCCCTCCTCTTTCAGAAAATCATACAATTCTTGATAAGCGGCAAAAGAAGTCTGTATATTCAAAGACCGAAACAATCCTCTTATCATCTTATTGCGAAAGCTTTTCTCTACCAACGCAAAATCATCTTGCTTTTTCAACTGTTCCCATGTATAACGATACGATTCAAATGGGCATTTCCATGTCTCTGATGCCTGTGACGTTAAACTTCCTGGATTGTTCATTCTATAATAAGCGAGCTCTTTACTGACCGTTGTAATCCGCTCTGCCTGATACATTGCCTGCATGACAAATGCAGTATCATTTCCCTGCCGGATATCCTGGAATGTAATCTCATTTTCCACAATGAACGCTCTGCGAAGCATTTTATTCCACAGCATGTTCGATGCAAAGCCAAAGATATCCCCCGGTATGTCATATTTATTAAATGGATCTTTCTCCGGCAATTTATCTTTTTGCAGATATCCGCCTGTTTCATATAATTTGCCGTCCCCGCGAAATTCACACACTTCACAGACACAGATGTCTGCCTGCACCTGCTCGGATTTGTGATACAGTTCCTCCAGTGCTTTTGGATGAAACCGGTCATCTGCATCCCAGAACACAACATATTTCCCCACTGCACATTCCAAACCTTTGTTTCTTGCAACTCCGGCATTGTGCTTTTCCTGCTCGATCAGATAGATTCTCGGATCTTTCTCCATGCGCTCACGTATAATCTTAATGGAGTCATCTTCTGATCCGTCACTGACGCACAGAATCTCAATCTCCCGAAATGTCTGCGCTTCTACAGAATCCATCATCTCTTCCAGGTGACTCTGCGCATTATGAAAAGGAATGATCACTGACACCTTCGGCACATGCTCTCCCGACTCTTCTCTGACATTATTCACTTGTATCATTTTTTTATCTTCGTTCTTATCTCTGCTCCTGTTCATAAACTCTCCAGCTTTTCTTTCGAATATTCTGATACTTGCGGTATTCTCCCTTCTGGTAAAAATAAAACGCTTTTTTTCCGTCTATTCCCAGTTCGTGAAACCAGGTTTTCTTTAATATCTGATACAGTTCTTTCTTCTTTGGGCCATTCAGCGTCTCTAGATTCCAGAGCGAAAAATGCAATGCATAATTGATATAGTCCTGCTCCAGTTCATGATAGAGTCCTCTTTTTTTCAACTCCTCTCGAAGTTCCAGAAGTGCTTCATAAAAGCAGGTCCATGACTGTTCTCTTGTGTTAGACAGCGAATTCTGATTGTCTCTGCGCTGATGGATGAGTACTTCATCCAGAATCTCTATATTCTTTGCGGTCACAATAGCAAGGAAGGTAAATAGCAGATCGTTTGATGTGCGCTGTTCCTGGAAATAAAGCCTCTGTTCCTCTACAAAGCTTCGAAGGAAAAGCTTGTCCCATGTCCATCCGACAAATACTTTGAATACATTATCGGTAAACTGTCGGTAATTCATCGGGCGGTATGGAGGAAGTGCATGCCGCCTGATCGTCCATGCCACACTTTTGTACTCGCCGGTTGTTTCGTAGTATTGATCTGATCCAAACACCAGAAGCTCTGCCCGACCTTTTTTTGCTTTTTTATATGCTTTTTCCAGCATATCCGGTTCAAAGAAATCGTCTCCATCCAGAATGGATAAATATTCTCCTCTTGCAATGCGAAGTCCTGCATTTCTCGCCGCTCCGGCACCGCCGTTCTCCTGACTGATTATTTGGATACGGCTGTCTTTTTCCGCATATTTTTCAAGAATCTGCTGTGTCCGGTCTTTCGATCCGTCATTTACACATATGATCTCAATCTCTTTTAACGTCTGTCCGATGATACTGTCCAGACATTGCGCAAGATATGTTTCTCCATTATAAACCGGAATGATCACCGATATTTTGCACATTTTATCTGCCTCCACGAAGTTTCTTCTTTAAAAGACTCGGTGCTCCAAGGAGAAATTTTCCAACACGAAATGTTTTGGAACTCCTGATCTTTTTAATCTCTTGGCGAAGTTCCTGATTTTCTTCTTCCAGCTTCGTAATCTGTTCGAACACCTGCTGATTGATGGTTCTTGGATACACGCACATTTTATAATAATGTTCCGGATCTTGCACTATCCGTTCAATGTTATTCCATGTTTTCTTTGTAAATGTATCCGGATTAACATCTCCTAATGCAATTCCTCTTTTTAATTCCTCACTGAACCGCATCAGATATTCATAGCGATATTCTTCTGCGATCCTCCAAAGCGTTCCAAGATAATTATGATATTTTTTAAACCAGTATACATGGCGAAACCGCTTCCACAGCACTTCATCCTGCATTAAAATATCTTTAATATAGTCGTATTCCTGATTGATGCAATATACTTTTTCGCGATTATTTACCGATGAATTCGGATTATCCCGGCGGTTCATATAGTAAGGCGTATCAAGGATCATCGCCCGTTTCGCATAAATGAACGTCTGAAACCAAAATCCATTATCCTGAAAAGAAGCTCCTGGTGTCTCATGATGTCTTATTTTATACTGTTCAAGAAAATCTCTTCTGTAAATACCACTCCATGTATTCATAATAAAGCGGATTGCATCCGGTGTTTCACTCGGATTAAACACATGATTATAATCTTCCGGATTCAAACTCAGATGATTATAATATAATTCTTTATTTCCATTCTCTGCGGTTACAAAACGGTAAAAATCAGCTTTTACGAAATCAAGCTCATATTCTTTTGCCTTCTTATATAAATCTTCATACATATTTAACGGAACATAATCATCCGGCTCGACAATACCGATATATTCACCGGATGCCGCATCCAATCCCTGATTCATCGCTTTCCCATAGCCACCATTTTTCTGTGAAATAATGCGGATCCTGTCATCTTTTTTCGCATACTGCTCTAGAATCTGCAGCGAATGATCCGTTGATCCATCATTAACGCAGAGAATCTCAATCTCTTTCAGTGTCTGATGAATCACGCTCTCCATACATTCTTCCAGATATTCTTCTACATTATAAACCGGTATGATCACCGATACTTTCTTCATATTTCAAGTTCCTCGTTTCTTATTGTTCCTTCGCTTTTTTGAAAAGTTTGCGTATCATACGGATGGGAAATCCAATCACTCTGGCTACACGGTAAGTAGCCGAATATTGAATGCCCGACAGCTTTTTCTGTGTCTTTGTAAGCTCTTTTCTGGTTTCCGCAAGTTCTTTTTTCAGCTTCTTAATCTCCACTCCACGGTCAAATTTCTCTCCATATGTGATCTGAAGTTTACGGTTGATCTCGGATTTTTCCTTATATGTCCGGAACAGTTTTTCCGTGATCCGTGTATGCTCTCTCACCAGCGTCTGGAACTGGATCTTATCCAGCCCCCACAATCCTTCATATGCGTACTTCTGTGCCTCCGGCATCTCGGAATATTGTTTTGCCGCACGCCATAATACAGTATGCATTGTATCATAAAGGACATCTGCCATCTCTTCCGGCATGGAATGGATTTCCAGAAAATGTTCCATCGCCACATAGCTCTTCATCAGTCCGTAAATATGTTCAAAACTGGTCTTTGCCGTCATAATAGAACCCGATCGCACTCTGCGGTGGAAGAATTCCTTCTTCCAATATCCACATCTCTCTGCCATCAGCATTGTCATAAATGTAAAATCAATATCCTCATGCAAAATACCCGGCTGAAAAGCAAAATGATGTTCCTCAAGATACCGGCGTTTAAAAAACTGCATGCCTACATTTGTGCGGTACTCTTTTGTCTTCTGCATCCTTTGAAACATTTCTTTCCCATCACAACAGGCAGGATAGTTGCCCTTTCTCTGGTAATATTCGTCAAATTCGTTGTGCACATCCTCCATGTCTTTCTCTTCAAAGAATGCACAGCCATCGTAGTATAAAACTTCCAGATCATGTTCCTGACATCTTCCGGCAAGCTGTTCCAGTGCCTCCCGTTCCAGCCAGTCATCACTGTCCATAAAATAAATATAATCTCCGGATGCCGCTTTTATTCCTCTGTTTCTTGTCACAGACAATCCGCAGTTTTCCTGTGTATATACAGAAATTCTCTCATCTTCTTCTGCATAATGCTTCAAAATTCCCAGTGTATAATCCGTGGAGCCATCATCAATACAGATAATCTCCAACTCTTTTAAAGTCTGTCCTGTAATGCTGTCCAGACACTCTTCCAGATATTTTTCCACATTATAAGCGGCAATCACAACAGTAACTACCGGATGCCCGGTTGACTTTCCTTCCTTTATGCAACGTATATCTCCATAATTCTGTCTGCGTTCCCGTTCTTTTCTCACCTCTCTGGCATATGGAAGTCCACGCAGATAATTGATATTTTCAGGCATATCGTATTCTTCATCCGCATGCTCCAACAAATGCATATCCAGAAATCTGTCCGAACATAATTTATCGATCACTTTCTGGCGCACCTGTTCCGAATGAAGTGTCCGGAGATTATAAACACAGCCGGATGCCACCATATTGCAGAATCCTATCTCCAGTTCTTCATAAATACCTCTTCTTGTCAGCTCTTTATAAACCGATTCATACGCTTCAAGAAAACAAAGCGGGTTCTGATCCTTTCTGTTTTGCAGGCTTCCACCATAATTGACTCTGTAATATACCAGATCTTCTCTCACAGCCGCCACACGCTCCGCTGCTCCAAGTGCCGTCAATGTAAAATAGACATCATTGCTGTTTGGGAGATTCTGAAACTTTAGTTTCTGCTCCTGAATATATTCTCGCCGGAAAGACTTGTTCCACGGAGCAGGTGTTGTCAGTGTAAACAGTTCCCCCTCCATGGTCTTTCTCGAAAACACTTCCTGTACCGGCAGTAATTTTCTCCAGAGATAACGCGGTACGTGCTCTGATCTCCCTGTCAGATCATCATACTTCCTTGCTCCAAAAAGAATCACGTCCGCATTTGTTTTATTACCTTTTTTGGCAATCTCTTCCCCAAGTGTATCTGTGAAAAAATCATCTGCATCCAGAAACAACAGATATTCGCCTTGCGCACTCTCCATTCCCAGATTCCGTGCTGCTCCGGCGCCTTGATGGTTTTGCCTTAGTATCTGCACACGCGGATCCTTTTCTGTATACTCTTTCAAAATGGAAGCCGAGGCATCCGTCGATCCATCATCCACACATATGATTTCTATATTCGGATTCGTCTGTTTAAGAAGCGAATCCAGCGCTTCTCTTAAATAAGGTTCTGTGTTATATACCGGCATAATCACCGATACGTCTGTTTTTCCTACTTTTTTCATCCTCTTATCAATTTTCTCCACATTCTGACCGGGAAACCTATGCATCTTGCAAGGCGGTATGTTTTACATCCTTTGATTCCGTCAATCTTCTTCTTCAGCTCTCTGTTGATCTGTTTTAATTCTTTAATTTCCACACCACGGTCGAATTTCTCACTATAAGTCTGTTGCAATTTCCTGTTAATCTCCGATTTTTCATCATAAGTCCGCTGTAACTTTTCCTGAAGCTCCGTTCTTTCACGCACCAATCTGTCTTTCCATTCTTCCAGAAATTGATTCCGTTCTTTTAATTTGTCATTTTCTTTTATTTTTTTAGCCGTTTCATCAAGAAGATGCTGTTCCTTCTCTTTCCAGGTTCTCTCTCTTCTTTGTCTTTCAGCAACCTTTATTCTTTCTTTCAGTCCCGGAAAGCAAGATTCAAATTGAATCCGCTTCTTATCTTCCAAAAGCTCTTCAGACCTCTGCGCCATCCACGGGAGCTGCATATACGCTTCCTTTATTGTTGTATATTTATCATGCCATGTCTCATAATCCAGTGTATCCGCTTCGCTTTGTAATTGCTCAAACTTCTTATAAAACATATCAAATATCCCTTGATTTTCTCCCTGCAATTCTTCTCTTAATGTCAGCAGCTGCTCTACACGGCTTTCAAAGGAATATTCTTCTTGCAACACCTGCCACATCTGTTCTACCCGTTCCCGGATTGCAGGATAGTCAACCTGTATTTTTTCTGCCTGTTCTACAAATTGTTCTTCATTCGTATAAAACAGTACCGAATCTCCAAATAATTTTTCTATAATATCTACATAATCGGAAAGAACCGGAACTCCACATGCCATTGCTTCCAGTATCCTAGTGTTCATGAAGCCATGTTCCGTCATGTCTTCATAATGATCGTTCAATGTAATCTTCGTCTCCCAGTACAATTCCGGCAGCATATAATTAGGAATGTTCTCTGCCATGACTGCATCGGCGTGCTCCGGCAGTAACTTATCCCATCCTTTTCCCCATATCTTAAGCGGGATATGATGCTCCAGCGCCCAAACAACACTTTTTCTTTTAATTCCTCTGGAATTACCTACAAACACCCAGTCATATTTTTTTTCTTTCTCCACTCTTGCCGGGTGAAAGATCTCCATATCTGCACAGATTAACAACTGACGTACCGGAACCTGCACTTTCCTACAGATCTCTTCCAGATACTCTTCTTTTGCGGAACCAATGCAGACCAGGTCATAGGCATTATACTCTTCCACCGTAACTCTGTCCGGATGGCTTAAATTCCACATAATGTAAATGGTATCCGGATCCCTTCTGTCCGGATAATATGCTTCCGGTCCCCGCAATGCAACTACAACATCCGCTGCACCTTCGTTTTCCCATTCATCTCTGGATTCTATAACTGTATATACGCCTGCTCTGTTCAGATATTTTTTTAATGTACAGGCAAAAAAATAGTCAGACCAGTTCTTTTTCGATGCATTATTCGGGAATCCGGCTTTGATGACCCATATTTCTTTTCCGTTTGCCAGTTTTCTTCTATCTTCCATATCTGATTTACCGCTTTCTCCTCTGGATTCTTATTTTAGACACAGTATCTCCATTTTCTATATCTTATTAATTATAGAGAACATTTTCCGGACCGTCTAATTGATTTTTTTTATTATAGGCATTATCTATATGTTGTATTCTTCACATAACTGTTCACAATACTCTTCATCTTCCGTTACTCGCTTTGCGTCATCATACTGTTTCTTTTCTAATAGTAATTTTATCAATTCTACTTGTCTTCGTCCTTCCTCTCTTCCCTCTTCTCTTCCCTCTTCTCTTCCCTCTTCTCTTCCTTTCTCCCTAATCAGTCTTTCGCGTTCCTCTGCTTTCATAAAACTCGCCTCCATCTCATCGCTGGCTTTTATTTGTTGAATTTTATGATGCAAGTCCTTCAGCCGATGGTCACTGTTTTCACGCAATCCTGTATCATTGCTTTCTGTAATATAATGCAGAAAATCCACTAGCTCCGGCTCTACTTCTTCGGCATTTGTTCCGTTCGTGTTAAGGAATATTTTTCTGCAACAAAGTCCATACGGATTCCTCGTTTTCCCGGCAGATTATGTATTACTTTCTGTCCTTCTTTCCAGCGCAGGCTTTTTAATCTTTTTCCTGTTGCAAACTCAATAATTGTCTTACATGTTTCCAAATCTTCTGTTGCAACATCAAACAGGAAATCGTCCATCAAGTTAAGATCTTTCAATGTACGACCTTTCTTCCCACCCTGATTCTTCTGAAGCATTGCATCATTTTCCATATT
>OLPT01000705.1_pt1 | contig 23301 bp, 20 predicted proteins | sample 1673051 | NCBI WGS metagenome assembly OLPT01 (sample SAMEA3136750, study PRJEB25190) | human gut metagenome | biome: human gut; feature: human-associated habitat; material: faeces | place: Austria | collected 2013
AAATCAGACAAGTCAATATGGCGGTTACTTAATATTTACTGTATTATAGAAAGGCGGGCGAACTTGTATCTTGCAATCAGGAGGCATCTGTGCTATTATGTGTATAACAACAGAAACGAGGTGAAGCGCGGGCAAAAGTTCCGCGGTAAAATATGGTGATAAAGATTGATTTTCAAAGCGACGAGGCTCTCTATATCCAGCTTCGCAATCAGATTATTTTAGGCATCGCCACCTCCACTTTGCGGGAGGGAGACGTGCTGCCCTCCGTGCGCCAGCTGGCTGAGGATATCGGCATCAACATGCATACGGTGAATAAGGCCTACTCCGTTTTGCGGCAGGAAGGCTTTGTGACCATCGACCGGCGTCGGGGAGCCATCGTGAGTCTGGATGTGGATAAGCTGCAGGCTTTGGATGAAATGCAGAAGAACTTAAGAGTACTGCTGGCAAAAGGCAGATGCAAGAACATCACGAGGCAGGAAATCCACGATATGGTGGATGAAATTTTTGACGGATATGACGACAAGTAGGAGGACGATAGATGGAGCAGTTTACAAAGAAAGCAGCCAGTGCCCTGAAGCTTGCCGCGAAGGCGGCCAGACGGAGAGGCCATAGCTATATCGGTTCCGAGCACCTTCTTCTGGGACTTCTGGAAGAGGGGGAGGGAACCGCAGCCCAGGTTCTGATCGGAGCCGGGGTGGAGGAGGAGAAGCTTAAAAGCCTCATCGACCAGCTCATCGCCCCGGAAGGCGGCGTGGGACTGGCATCCCGGGAGGGTTACACTCCCAGAGCTTCCGCGATCCTGGAAAACAGTGTCCGGGAGGCAGAGCTTTTTCATATGGAGCAGGCGGGAACCGAGCACATCCTGCTCACGATCATCAAGGATCCGGAGTGCGTGGCTACGCGGCTTCTTCACACGATGGGCGTGAATCTCCAGAAGCTTTACCGGGCCATTCTGGACAGCATGGGCATCCCGGAGGAGGTTTACCGGGAGATGAACCAGGGAGCCAGAAATGCAAACCGGAGTGAGGGTGGAAATACGCCGACTCTGGAGCAGTACAGCCGGGACCTCACTGCCCTGGCAGAAGAGGGAAAACTGGATCCTGTGGTGGGAAGAGAGCAGGAGATTGAGCGGATCATGGAGATCCTGAGCCGCCGGACCAAGAATAATCCCTGTCTGGTAGGCGAGCCGGGCGTTGGAAAGACTGCCATTGTGGAAGGTCTGGCCCAGCGGATCGCCATGGGCGCAGTTCCGGCTCCCTTACAGAACCGGAGACTTCTGACTCTCGATATGGCCAGTATGGTGGCAGGAAGCAAATACCGGGGAGAGTTTGAGGAGCGGATCAAGCGTGTCATCAAGGAGGCGGAGGAGAGCCAGGAGGTTCTTCTCTTCATCGACGAGCTCCATACGATCATCGGAGCCGGCGGAGCGGAGGGAGCCATGGATGCCTCCAACATCCTGAAGCCCTCCTTGGCCCGCGGCGAGATCCAGCTCATCGGCGCTACCACGATCGAGGAATATCGGAAATACATCGAGAAAGACCCTGCATTGGAGCGGCGTTTCCAGCCTGTGACCGTGGAGGAGCCCACGATGGAGGAGACCGTGGAGATCCTCAAAGGCCTTCGCAAGGCTTATGAGAAACATCACGGCGTTGTGATCACTGACGAGGCGGTCCAGGCGGCAGTCACCCTGTCCGAGCGCTATATCAACGACCGCTTCCTTCCGGACAAGGCCATCGACCTTCTGGATGAGGCAGCCGCCAGAAAGCAGCTCCAGGGTTACAAGATTCCGAAGGCTCTGGAAGAACTGAAAAACCGGGCGGAGGAGCTGGAAGAGTTAAAAGAAGCTGCGATTGTGGAAAATGATTTCGGCAAGGCTGCAGATTATAAGAAGGAACAGGTGGAGGTCCGGCAGAAATTCGAGCAGCAGCGCAAACGCCTGCAGAAAAAAGCCGGTGAGAACGCCACGAAAGTCCGGGAGGAGGATATCGCCGAGGTCGTGGCTCTCTGGACCCGGATTCCGGTGCAGCGTCTGGCAGAGAAGGAATCCCACCGTCTCCTGAAGCTGGAGCATACCCTTCATCAGCGGGTGGTGGGCCAGGATGAGGCAGTTCAGGCCGTGGCGAAAGCCATCCGCCGTGGCAGAGTGGGCCTTAAGGACCCGAAGAGACCCATCGGTTCCTTCCTGTTTTTGGGCCCCACCGGCGTCGGAAAAACAGAGCTTTCCAAGACACTGGCGGAGGTAGTATTTGGCAGCGAGCAGGCCATGATCCGCGTCGATATGTCCGAATATATGGAAAAGCACAGCGTCTCCAAGCTGGTAGGTTCCCCACCAGGCTATGTGGGCTATGAGGAGGGCGGCCAGCTCAGCGAGAAGGTCCGCCGAAATCCTTATTCCGTGATTCTTTTTGATGAGATCGAGAAAGCCCATCCGGATGTGTTCAACATCCTGCTTCAGGTGCTGGATGACGGCCACATCACCGATTCCAGAGGAAGAAAGGTGGACTTCAAGAACACGATCCTCATTATGACCTCCAACGCAGGCGCGTCCTCCATCATGTCGCCGAAGAAGCTTGGGTTTGCCGCCGTGGACGATGAGAAGCGGAATTATCAGGTGATGAAGGACAATGTCATGGAAGAGGTGCGCCGGATCTTCAAGCCGGAGTTTCTGAACCGAATCGACGAGATCATCGTTTTCCATTCACTGAATAAGGACCATGTGAAAAAGATCGCCGGTATCCTTCTGAATGAATTTTCCAGACGGTGCAAGGAGCAGCTGAATATCACGCTGGAGGTGCGGCCCTCCGCGAAAGAGCTGATTTCAGAGGCCGGTTTTGATGAGAAATACGGAGCCCGCCCCTTAAAACGGGCCATCCAGACCAAGGTGGAGGACGCTCTGGCCCAGGAGATTCTGGAGGGCAGAGTGAAAGCCGGAGATACTGTTGCCGTGGGCGTTTCTAAAAAAGAAGTGAAATTCGTGGTAAAGAACCATAAAGAACTGGAAAAAAACGACGATTTATGATAAAATTTTAAATGAGATTCAAATTTCAGCGGCTGTCTTTCGGGCGGCCGTTGAGAGATAACATGCGTTTCTTGCATAATGGAAGAACAGAAAGACAATCAGGAGGACATAAGAGATGTCAGTAATCAGCGAACTCATCCGCTCAGAAGCAGATGGTACATTAAGCTTTGGAAACTACGAACTGGAAAGCAAATCCAAAAAACAGGATTTCGAGCATCAGGGAGATTTATATAAAGTAAAAACCTTCAAGGAGATCACCAAACTGGAGCGCAACGGCATGTTCGTTTATGAGTCCGTTCCGGGAACCACCGTGGATCATCTGCAGGTAACTGAGAATGGCATGACCTTCCAGGTAGAGGGAGCTGTAGATGCACAGATCACCGTAGAGCTTGAGGAGGATACTTCCTATCAGGTATTCGTGGACGAGAAAGAGATCGGCGAGATGAAGACAAACCTGGGTGGCAAGCTGGCTCTGAGTGTAGAGCTGGATCCCTCCAGAAAAGCTTCTATTAAAATCGAAAAAATGTAATTCTTCAGAGCCATGCAGCTTGTTGGACGAAAGTGCGACTCATGCTTGCATGAATGAGCACTTTTGACCAGCAAGCTATGTGGCGAGCAGCCACATCGAGATGAAGCGAAGCGGAATCGAGATGGCTCTGAATAATTTAAGAAAGGCTGGCGGACAGCAACTCCCGCCAGCCTTTTTCCATGAAAGAAAAGGAGTGGAGCAAATGGCGAAAGGAAAAACAACCGCATTTTTCTGCCAGAACTGCGGCTACGAGTCCGTCAAATGGATGGGCCAGTGCCCGGCCTGCAGGGAATGGAACACCTTCGTGGAGGAACCCGTGGTAAAAACGACCGGCACAAAGACCTCCGCAGCTGCCGGAAGCACGAGACGGATGCAGCTTCAGGAGCCCTCGCGCCTCGTAAGTATCAAGCCCCAGGAAAATCTCCGGATTTCCACCGGAATGGAAGAGCTGGACCGGGTCCTGGGCGGAGGCATCGTCACAGGTTCGCTGGTGCTGGTGGGCGGCGATCCGGGTATCGGAAAATCCACCCTGCTTTTGCAGGTGTGTAAGACCCTCGCAAACAGGGGAAAAAAAGTGCTCTACATCTCCGGAGAGGAATCCGTCCAGCAGATCAAGATCCGTGCCGACCGGGTGGGCGAGGCCGGTGACGATCTTCTGATTCTCTGTGAGACCAATCTCGGTGACATCCGGGAGATTCTGGAACGGAGCAAACCGGAGATCGTGGTCATCGACTCCATCCAGACCATGTACAGCGAGTCCGTCAATTCCGCTCCGGGCAGCGTTTCCCAGGTCCGCGAGGCCACGGGAATCCTCATGCAGCTGGCGAAGGTCTTAGGCATCACGATTTTTATCGTGGGCCATGTGACGAAAGAGGGCGTTGTGGCTGGCCCCAGAGTTCTTGAGCATATGGTGGATACAGTCCTTTATTTTGAGGGAGACCGCCACGCTTCCTACCGGGTGCTCAGGGGAGTGAAGAACCGTTTCGGCTCCACCAATGAGATCGGCGTCTTTGAGATGCAGGAAAAAGGTCTGGTAGAGGTGCCAAACCCCTCGGAATACATGCTGAGCGGACGGCCGGAGAACGCTTCCGGTTCCGTGGTGGCCTGCTCGATGGAGGGAACCCGGCCGATTCTGGTGGAAATCCAGGCCCTGGTCTGCCAGAGTAACCTTCCGATGCCCCGCCGTACGGCCAACGGAGCCGATTATAACCGTGTCAACCTTCTGATGGCGGTTCTGGAAAAACGTCTCGGTCTCCGCCTTGGCGTCTGCGATGCCTATGTGAACATCGCTGGCGGCATCCGGATGAACGAGCCGGCCATGGACCTTGGCATCGTTATGGCGATTCTTTCCAGCTACCGGGATAAGCCTATCGACGAGAAAACGATTGTCTTCGGTGAGGTGGGCTTAAGCGGCGAGGTTCGTGCCGTGAGCCAGGCCGCCCAGCGCGTCCAGGAAGCCAAAAAACTGGGCTTCCACACAGTTATCATGCCAGCGGTCAGCATCCGCGGCATGGGAAAAATAGACGGCATCGAGATTATCGGCGTCCGCACGCTGAAGGATGTGCTGCGGAGTCTGTAAGATGTAGAATTGCGTGAACTGCAGAGCAGCGAAGCAATTCGTAGGCATCCTTTGTAGGGCGTTGCCTATATAAATTTCCTATGATGAGCTATAGGTTATTTGTGATTGACGCTTCAAAACCTCCCTGCGTATAATAACGGCAGAAAAAGGAGGTTTTACGTTATGTCAAAATCAATGGATACCATCTGTGTGCATGGCAAAGAACATGCAGTGAAGGACCAGAATTATGCCATCAGCTATCCGATTTATCAGACCGCCTCATTCAGTCATCTGACGCCGGGCCATAATCCAAATGGTTTTGGTTATACCAGAGAGTCCAACCCAACGAGAGGTCTTCTGGAGGAGACTGTTTCCGCGCTGGAGGGAGCCTGTGATACTGTCGCTTTTGCTTCCGGAATGGCTGCCGTTGCGGCGGTGTTTGAATATTTCAAGCCGAGAGACCATGTGATCTGCGGCGAAGACCTCTATGGAGGCGTGGTGCGGCTGGCGGCTGTGATCAGCGCGAAAAATAACATTGAGGTCGAATATGTGGATACCAGTGATCTTCAGGCTCTGAAGGCGGCAGTCAGAGAAAATACGAAGGCCATCTATTTTGAGACGCCCACCAATCCCATGATGCATGTGACGGATATCCGGGCAGCGGCTGAGATTGCAAAAGAAGCAGGCGCTCTTCTGATCGTGGATAATACCTTTATGACGCCGTACTTCCAGAATCCGTTAAGCCTCGGAGCAGATGTAGTCATTCATTCAGGCACAAAATATTTAAGCGGCCATAACGATACGATCTGCGGCTTCCTCTGCAGCAAGGATCAAAAACTGGCTCAGCATTTCCGTCTGATATCCAAAACGACCGGCGGCACGCTGGCCCCCTTTGAGAGCTGGCTTTGTCTGAGAGGCCTGAAAACTCTGGCACTTCGGATGGAGCGCCATCAGAGCAATGCCCTGGCAGCAGCAGAGTGGCTGAAAAAGCAGGACTGTGTGGAAAATGTAGAAATTGCGTTAATTTTTTCAAATTATTTCAAAAATATCGTTGACATCCCTGAAAAAATGTGTTATAAAATATGAGTAACGCAAATCCATAGGGGATTGGTCAAATGGTATGACAGGAGTCTCCAAAACTCTTAGTGGGAGTTCGATTCTCTCATCCCCTGTTACTGAAGCCGGGAAATCTTGGAAATCAAGGTTTTCCGTTTTTTTGTTTTTCAGACAAAAAAGAAGTTGCACGTCAGAGATTTCTTTCATCCCTATGTGATCGCAGATCTGCGGAAGGAAAAACAGATGACGCAAGCAGAGCTCGCAGAGCGGCTGCATGTGACAGACAAGGCGGTGAGCCGGTGGAAACGGGGATTGGATATCCGGATATCAATACGTTAGAACCGCTGGTGGACGCGCTTGGGATCACACTGACGGAGCTGATGAACTGTGCACGGGATGAAGAAATCATAGCGAGTCTTGAGATTGCGAGGAGTCAGAGGAAAAGAATGGTTAAAAGGATTGCCGGCGGCGGAGTGTTGTGCATTGCGGGTATGTTCATGCTGCTGTACGCACTGAAGCTTTTTATAACGCGCACATGGACTTTCATGCTGCCGGGAAGCGACGGACCGACGGCAGTCTTTGTAGCTGGACGGATCGGAAATTTTCCTCCGGCAGTGATTGTGATTGGGATTATTGGAGGAGTAGCATTGGTGCTTGGAATTGTAACAATTATCCGGGCAAATAATACAGACCATTAAAGATGATTTTATGATGCCGCCTATGGATTAAATAAATCTGCCATAGCAGTCATTTCCTTTGCAATTATGCAATAAAGATTTGACAAACAAATGAAATGGATTTATAATATGCTTAACAAGGGAGCCGGAAGGTGAGTGCAGATCACCCGACCCGGCGAAAAATTAATAGTTTAAAAAATAGTCGCCAGCTCGCCAAAGTCAGGACGGCTATTTTTTATGCGTCAAATTCAGAATCGATACAATTAAGCTTGCAATTGCTATAATGACCATAAATTCCTCATATGTACTCATAAAATCACCTCTTCCGTAAGGTCTCGGATCGGGTGAGAGCACGTCCCCCAGCTCCCTGGGTAAGCATATTATATTTTTATTATAATAGTAAAACTTGATATATGCAATATAAAAAGCAACAATAGAAAAGTAAAACCAATCAGATTTTTGCGCCGCATAATCTAAGAAAAGACAAAAAATATTGACAGTAAACTCCCCTCTATGGTATACCTCAGAGAGAAGTTAGAAAAAACAAACTGGAGAATACCATACGATGAAAAAGAAAAACAGTCACCTTCCTGAGTTCCTGCTGGGATTGGTGGGAGTGGTTCTGATCGGGACGGCGCTGTACCATATCCTGTCGGACTATCTAGCACAGTGAATATTAAGTAACCGCCATATTGACTTGTCTGATTTTTCATCTGCTGCGTTGTCGTCAATCGACGTAGCCACCGCTACGCCTCATTCCTCCGCCTTGCATATGAAGAAATCATCCTGCGTCAATATAGCAGATACTTAATTTTCACGGTACTAGACAACAGGAAATCAGCCGACACCTACCAGACCCTGGAAGAGAAATTTCTGAAGATTCAGGAGGCCGATCCGGACGAAGTAGCAGCGGATACAATAGAAACTGTCGGAGAAACGGCCAAAACTGACAAAACTGATGCAGAAAAAAGTGAAAGTACCATCACCACCAGGAACACCACAGAAACGACCACCGAGGACACCCGCGAAGAGAAAAAAGACTGGTGGTTCACGGATGTGAGAGTGGCTTTTGATGAGCTGTTGCAAAATTCCCTGATCGAGACCGGGATTCATCCAGAGAGCAGCGACCATATCCTGACCCTCTCCACCTGCACCGGAAACGGCTATGATTCCCGTATGACCGTCCATGCCGTGTGTATCGACGAACAGACCACAGACCCGGAAAAACTATTCTGAAACTTCTATCAGGATGAAAAAACGCTCATGCAGATTAAGACAACTTGAGCGTTTTTTTTATTCTTCTTTTTTGAAAAATCCCGGAAATAAGCCATTTTTTACCATCCAAAACCGTAACCGATGAGTATGAATCAACAAAAGTTTGTTGACACTAATACCTACTTATGATATAAAACTTTTGATTAGTCGTGACTTACGAGGAGCTGATATGAACGAGAAAAAAGGACAAGAATTAACGGAAGATCTGGCGAGCGGAATGCCCTGCTCGAAACGCGAGACGGTGGAAAATATGCTGGAACAGCTTTGCCACTGGAGGAAAAACAGCTGCCCGCTCTCATCATCCCGGCTGTGTGAAAAATTTCAGTTGTCCAGAAGAGAGTGTACCTACTATCTGAAAAAAATGCTGGAATACGGTTACATCTTTCCGCTTGCAAATGCAGATGAGATTCAGCTGACTTCTTTTGGGATCGCCAGAGGGGAGGAGCTGGGATACCGTCATGAGACCTTCAAGCAGTTTCTTCAGCTGGCCGGTGTAAAGCCGGAGGATGCAGAAGAAGACGCCTGCCGGATAGAACATGTGGCAGGGGAGAAGACGGTAGAAAGCATCTGTCAGTTTATAAACAGCGGCGTACCCAGCGAGAGGATCCTGCATCACTCAGATCTTCGGTTTCGCTATGAGCCGGGGACCTATGAAATGGGAATGGGGATCTATGAGATGGAGCGGCTGTGTCCGAGAAAACTGGCGCAGGAATATTTCTGGTATAAGGAATGGATCACGCTGGAGATCAGCAAGGAAAAAAGCACCTGTAAGCTGATCCGGAAAGAAGAAAGCCAGTCGGAAAAGCTGTGGTATATGGACCGGGATGCCGGATGGCTCCAGGCAGAAGAAAAGGAGTGTACCATATGCATACCTGCACAGGAGTTTGAATTTATCATTTGTCCGTCAGATCCCATTATAGAAGGAGAGCTTTTGATTGCTTTTGTAAAAGAAGGAGATCTTCCTGTGGAAAAAGCATGCAGAGAGCTGAATGTCCATATCTCCTGAACGGAAGGTGAAAGATGAAAACAACAGAAGAAGTACAACAGACAGGCCTTCCATCTTTGCTTCAGATCAGGTATCTGATGGAACTGGAAAAAGTCGGATGGAAGCGTGGAACGGTCATGGAGATCGCAGGAAAATGCGGCGTCAGCCATCCCGCAGTCAGCCGTTACCTGAAAAGCTGCTGTGAAAAAGGAATTCTGAATGAAAAATATGAATTTACCACAGTGGGAAAGATGATGCTGGACCGTTACCGGAAGCTGATCGATGAGACAGAAAATTATCTGGCCAGGATTGGAATCGATGAGGAGGCGCAGGGAGAGCCCCTCAGAAAACTGATTGAAAATCTTGACTGTGCAACCCTTGGAAAAATCGTGCGAAGCGACCGCTCATCGGTACAGCATGTGCCCAAACCGGTGATCTGGAAGGAAGAAAGTTTTCTGGATGATATGCTGGCATGGGGAAGCTGGCCAGTGTGTATCGCCATTTATCAGGCGGGCAGCCAGATCGAACAGCTTCGGAAACGTTCCATGGCAGACAGGGGGGTTGAGAGACAGGCCATGCTCCGGCATAACAAGCGTGGAAGCTGGCTGGAACTGAGCATCCAGAAAATGAATGCAATATCCAGAGTGGATCATGCCGAGATGAAAGGAAAATTGTCTTCCCTGAAATACGAATGTAACGGAAGGCTTCACAAAGCGGAGATACGGGGCAACAAAGTCAATATCCCGCTGGAGGCCTGCCGGTTTATACAGAACAGCAGAGGAATTATCAAAGGCAGAGTGGCCATCACAGTCACATGCAGCGTTGGCTGCGTCCACATGCCGGAGAGTACCGCATTGCTGATATTCTGGCTTTGAAAAAAGCCAGCTTTACCAGATAAAACAAAACATACAGAGAAAATGGAGGAAAAAACGTGAATAAAAATCCGGTCCGCTTTTTTTGGATGATACTTGGATTTCTTTGCCTGGGGCTTGGAACGGTGGGGATTGTCCTGCCGATCCTGCCCACGGTTCCTTTTTACATGGCGACGGTGTTCTGCTTTGCAAAAAGCTCCGAGCGGCTTCATCGCTGGTTTCTGGGAACGCAGTTATACAAGAAGCATCTGGAGAGCTTTGTGGAAAAGAAGACAATGACTTTAAAGACCAAGTGTTCCATTGTGGGAATGGTGACGGCTCTGATGACAGTCGGCTTTCTCATGATGAAACAGGTGCCTGTCGGCAGGATCTGCCTGGTAGTCGTGTGGGTCTGCCATGTGGTTTATTTCTTTGGAATGGTAAAGACCGGGGAGGGAGAAGAAAATGATTAAGACAAGACTGGTGGCTCTTCTCTCCCAGGCAAAAAAGTATATCATCCAGAATGTATTCTGGCAGTGGGCGGCACTGCTGGCGCAGATCGCAGCCGTTTTTTCCGCGGCGGGTCTTCTGGAGGGCGCCTTTTCCGGAAAGACAGAGGGATCAGTATTGAGACGGACCGTGCTGATCCTGGTCCTTTCCGTCTGTATCCGCTTTGTCTGTGACCGGATGGCGGCGAGGGCTTCTTATGCAGCCAGTGTGGATGTAAAGCGCATTCTGAGAAAAAAGATCTATGAAAAACTGCTTCGCCTGGGTGCCTCTTACCGGGAACAGACAGCGACTTCTGAGATCGTGCAGATGAGTTCGGAGGGCGTGGAGCAACTGGAGATTTATTTTGGAAAATATCTTCCTCAGCTGTTTTACAGTCTGCTGGCTCCTGTGACGTTATTTGCGGTACTTTCTAGAGTGAGTGTGAAAGCAAGTGCAGTGCTTCTCCTCTGTGTGCCGCTGATCCCACTCTCCATTGTTGTGGTGCAGAAGATCGCCAAACGGCTTCTTGACAAATACTGGAGCGTGTATACAGGACTGGGAGACAGCTTCCTGGAGAATCTGCAGGGACTGACGACGCTGAAAATCTATCAGGCAGATGAACAGAAAGCGCAGGAAATGGACGAGGAAGCGCAGCAGTTCCGGAGCATTACGATGAAGGTGCTGACTATGCAGCTCAATTCTACCAGCGTGATGGATATCATGGCCTACGGAGGTGCAGCTGTGGGCATGATCGAGGCGATCCGAGAATTTGCGCATGGGGAGATCGGGCTGGCCGGTGTCCTGACGCTTCTTCTTCTGGCGGCTGAGTTTTTTATCCCGCTGCGTCTGCTGGGTTCCTTTTTCCATATTGCCATGAACGGCATGGCGGCCAGCGACAAGATTTTTTTTCTTCTGGATATGCCGGAACCGGAGCAGGGAACAGCAGAGGCTCCGAAGTGCGCGGTGGATATTCGTTTTGCAGGGGTACATTTTTCTTATGAAGAAGACAGGGAGATTCTGAAAGGAATCGCTCTCACACTGAAAGCGGGAAGCTTTGTGTCGCTGGTGGGAACCTCCGGCTGTGGTAAAAGTACCATCGCGGGGCTTTTGAGCGGGAAAAATAAAGGGTATCAGGGCAGTATTCAATTTGGCGGAACAGAGCTTTCCAGGATTCCGGAAAGAGAGTTGATGGCGTATATCACGGTGGTGACGCACAACAGTTATCTCTGGAAAGGGACGGTGGAGGAAAATCTTCGGATGGCAAAACCGGAGGCAACCGCGGAAGAGATGAGAGCGGCACTGAAAAAAGTGAATCTGCTGGCCTTTCTGGATACGCAGCAGGGTTTTGAGACACCGCTTACGGAAAAAGCCGGCAATCTGTCCGGCGGACAGAAACAGAGACTGGCGCTGGCAAGGGCGCTTCTACACGATACCCCGGTTTATATTTTTGACGAGGCGACTTCCAATATCGATATGGAAAGCGAAGAGATGATCATGGAAGTCATACGGGAACTGGCAAAGACCAAAACGGTGCTGCTGATCTCCCACCGCCTCGCGAACGTCGTGGATTCGGACTGTATTTTCATGCTGGAAAAAGGCAGGATTGCGGAAGCAGGGACCCACGGGGAACTGATGAGGCTTAAGGGCAGCTATTATGAACTGTATGAGAGCCAGAGAAAACTCGAAGCGTACACAAAGGAGGCGGACTTATGAGCAGGACAAAGAAAAGGCGAAGCGGTATTCAGATCATGGGTCAGCTCATTGGTCTGGTAAAATCCATGCTCCACATTATGCTGGCGGCCATTCTTCTCGGAAACGTTGGCTATCTGTGTGCGATTTTCCTGACCATTACAGCGTCGAAGGCCGTTATGAAGGTGGCAGGAGGCGGAGCACTTTCCGGGAGGCTGTTTTTCGGGCTGATTCTGCTTGCAGTGATGCGGGGCATTTTCCATTATGCGGAGCAGTACTGCAATCATTTTATTGCGTTCAAATTGCTGGCAGTGATCCGCCACAAAGTTTTTGCGGCCCTGAGGCGGCTCTGTCCGGCAAAACTGGAAGGGCGTGACAAGGGAAACCTGATCTCGATCATTACGATGGATATCGAACTTCTGGAGGTTTTTTATGCCCATACCATTTCGCCGATCGCGATTGCAGTTCTGACCTCTGTTTTCATGGTCTGCTTTATGGGACGGTATCACTGGTGTGCGGGGGTGTTTGCGCTGATCGCTTATTTTTTCGTAGGAGTCGTGATTCCGCTGTGGAATGGAAAACGGAGCGGTGACAAAGGAATGGAATACCGCAATGCGTTCGGAGAACTGAACAGCTTTGTGCTGGAGTCTGTGCGCGGCCTGGATGAGACCATTCAGTACGGGTATGGAGAAAAGCGAAATCAGCAGATGGAAGAACGTTCGGTATCTCTTGGGCGGATGCAGAAAGAACTGAGTCGTATGGAGGGCGGCCAGCGGTCCTTGACTAATCTGGTGATTCTGCTTTTTTCGTTTGGAATGTTGTTTCTAATGCTGAGCCTGTATGAGAGGGGGGCGGTGAGCTTTGAGGCAGTGGTGATCTGTACGGTTGCCCAGATGGGCTCTTTTGGGCCGGTGTTGGCTTTGTCGAGCCTCTCCAACAACTTGAATCAGACGCTGGCCAGCGGGGAACGGGTTCTTTCTATATTGGAGGAGACTCCGATGGTAGAGGAAGTGCCGGGAGACGGGGTGACAGGGAAAGAGAGAGCGGAAGCTTTTCGTGGTGCAAAAGTCAGCCATGTGACTTTCGCCTATGAGAATGAAGTGATTTTAAAGGATTATTCGATCGATCTGAAACCGGGAAAGGTGATTGGAATACACGGAGCCAGCGGCAGTGGAAAATCCACGCTCTTAAAGCTTCTGATGCGGTTCTGGGATGTAAACCGGGGAGAAATCCAGGTGGATGGTCAGCCAATCAAGAGGATTCCAACCGGAAAGCTAAGGGATATGGAAAGCTATGTGACCCAGGAAACACACCTTTTTCATGATTCCATAGCCAACAATATCGCGATCGGAAAGCCGGGAGCCTCCCGGGAGGAGATCATCGAAGCGGCAAAGAAGGCGTCGATTCACGACTTTATTCAAACCCTGCCGGATGGTTATGATACAAAGGTCGGCGAACTGGGAGATACCCTGTCAGGCGGAGAAAAGCAGAGGATCGGCATTGCCCGGGCTTTTCTCCATGATGCGCCCTTCCTGCTCCTCGATGAGCCCACTAGCAATCTGGATTCCCTAAATGAAGGCATCATCCTGAAATCCCTCCGGGAATCCTGTGATAAGAAAACGGTAGTCCTCGTTTCTCACCGCCAGTCCACAATGCAGGTGGCGGACGAAGTGTATGAGATGGAGAATAGGAGAAGCTCATAAGAGATAAAATAAGAATCGGCATCACTCAACGAGCATGAATTGGGTTGTGCCATTTTTTGACTTATGGACAGGAAAACAGTATAATGGAAGGAATTCACGAGAAAGGAACGAAGAAAAATGAATTATTCCGAATGTATCATAAAAGCAAAAGACCGGATCGGCAAATTTTGTAAGGCCTGTCCGGAGTGTAATGGAAGAGCCTGTAAAAATCAGATGCCGGGGCCCGGCTCCAAAGGGATCGGGGATACTGCCGTACGAAACTACGACAAATGGAAAGAGATCCGTGTACAAATGGATACCATCGCAGAAAACAAGCCTGTGGACACTTCTCTGGAGCTCTTTGGAAAAACGTTCTGTTATCCTGTTTTTGCAGGACCGGTGGGAGCCGTTTCGCTTCATTATGGGGATTGCCTGGATGATGTGGCCTATAATGATATTCTGGTGTCCGCCTGCGCGGAAAACGGTATTGCCGCGTTTACCGGGGACGGTGTGAACAGCAATGTGATGGTGGCGGCCACGGCGGCTATCAAAAAAGCAGGGGGCGTCGGGATTCCCACGGTGAAGCCCTGGAATCTGGAGACGATCCGGGAGAAGATGGAGCTGGTTCATGAATCTGGGGCCTTTGCGGTGGCTATGGATATCGATGCCGCAGGTCTTCCATTTCTGAAAAATATGGAGCCGCCTGCAGGAAGCAAGACTGTGGAGGAACTCCGGGAGATCATCGAGATGGCCGGAACGCCCTTTATCGTGAAGGGAATTATGACGGTGAAGGGCGCTTTGAAGGCGAAAGAGGCAGGGGCGGCAGCCATCATCGTTTCCAACCACGGCGGGAGAGTGCTGGATCAGTGCCCAGCGACGGCGGAGGTACTGGAAGAGATTGCAACGGCTGTAAACGGTTCCATGAAGATTCTGGTGGATGGCGGAATCCGCTCCGGAGCTGATGTCTTTAAAGCCCTGGCCCTTGGAGCCGATGGCGTTGTCATCGCCCGGCCCTTCGTCACAGCTGTCTACGGCGGAGCACAGGAAGGCGTCCGCTCCTACATTGAAAAAATCGGCACCGAGCTGGAGGACACGATGAAAATGTGCGGCGTGTCCAGCTTGAAAGAGATTACGAGGGAGTGTGTTTTTAGCAAAAATACCGGATCTCGTTGAAACGATTGATCCATTCCTCGATAATATCTGCGCTGTTGTCTTCTACGATGTGGATTAATTTTTTGAGGACGTGATCAGGTGGGTATTATTCCGGATCAGCCGCTTGAGGTAGGTGATTTCGGTATCGTCATTCAATGTCATAAAGGGGGACATCATAAAAACACGTCTTTCATGAAGTTGGCAGGTACAGTATACCACAGGTTTGCAGGATAAGAAAGCCTGCTTTATGCCATACAAAGCTTTCTTTTATAACCAACCATAGAAAAAAGATAAATCCCCGGCTCTTGTCATTGCCCCATGCAAGGGCTAAGATAGAAGGAAAATAACGGCCCGGAAGGGCAAAAGGAGAATGAAAAAATGACTTACATAGCAAGAGAAGACGCACTGACGTTATTGAAGAAGTACAATAAAGACCCGTTTCATATTCAGCATGCTCTGACGGTGGAGGCTGTTATGAGATGGTATGCGAAGGAGTTGGGGTACGGCGATGCGGAGGAATACTGGGGCATCGTTGGTCTGCTTCATGATATTGATTTTGAGCTTTATCCGGAGGAGCACTGCTTGAAAGCGCCGGAGCTTCTGAGAGAAGGTGGTGTGGGAGAGGATATCATTCATGCTGTGGTGTCTCATGGATATGGAATTACCGTAGGCGGCGTTACGCTGGATGTGGCTCCGGAGCATGAGATGGAGAAGGTGCTTTTTGCAGCGGATGAACTGACCGGTCTTATCTGGGCCGCAGCTCTGATGCGTCCGTCTAAGAGCACGAAGGATATGGAGCTTAAATCCCTGAAGAAAAAATATAAGAGTAAAGGCTTTGCTGCCGGCTGTTCCCGTGAGGTGATCGAGCGCGGAGCTGAGCAGCTTGGCTGGGACCTGGAGAAGCTTCTTACCATGACGCTCCAGGCGATGGCCGCTACGGAGGATACGATTCAGGCAGAGATGACAGCAGAGCAGTGATAGAGTAATAATGTGACCTCTCACCACTCCAGCGCCTGACGAAAAGACAGTCCCGGCTGCAGTTGCGGCAGCTGGAAATACTAATGCTCCGAAAATCTGCTAAAAGCATGAGCAAAAATCCAGAACTCGCTTCGCTCAGACAATGGATTTTTGCTCATAACGCAGATTCCCGGGGCATAAGTATTTCTACAGCTGCCTCCACATGTCAGCCTGGCCTGCTTTTTCGTCGGGCGCTTCCTTGATATATGGTAGTTTGCAGATTTTCTGTGTTTTATTCCCGCGAGCAATGTGAGGAGCAGTTAGGCTTGCAGGCTGCCACACCCAGCCCCACCAGAAAGTCCGATCCGCGCTGACATGTGGAGGAGGCGGAGAAATTCTTATGCTGCGATGAGCTGCGTTATGAGAGAAAATCCATTGTTTGAGCGAAGCGAGTTATGGATTTTCTCTCATGTTTTTAGCAGCGAACCGCAGCATTAGTATTTCCCGCCGACGCAACTGCAGCCGGAGCGGACTTTCCGGCGGGGGCGTCCTGTCCACCACATCTTTTAAACCTTTAATGGGCGTCCCGCTTTATCAATCTTTCACCCGCACATTTTACTCCCCCAAAAACTTCCCCAATCGTAGAAAAATCCACTGTGAGCAATAGTTTTTCCTATTGCAACAGTGGATTTTTCTACGTTAAGATGTATATGACAATTCAGAACTAAAAAAAGAGAAAGAAAACAGGAGCACAGGATGAAAGGAAAAGGCATACATTCAAGATCGATCTTCGTACAACTACTGGTATTTTCACTGCTTGCCAGTCTGGTTCCGACCCTGCTCATCAGTATATTTTTGTTTTATAAGCTGGATCGCACCGCACAGGCGGAGGTACAGGATTACCATGATCAGATTACTTCACAGTATATGAAAAACATAGAAGAAAAACTGCAGCAGTACCGAAACAGTCTGGAAGTGATCGCGAATAATACAGTGATTCTAAATACACTGACAGATGAAACTCTAAACCCCTACGACAAAGGAGAACTGGTCAGCAAAGAAGTGAATAACTCTCTTTTGCTGGAGAAACAAAGCGAAGTGAGAAACTGCATGATCTATTCCAGCGTGCAGGACTGTAAAATATATGGCAGGCGTGCATCCATGATGCAGCAGGCGAGCAGGGAAGTATGGTATCTGCAGGAAAGGGTAATAAAAGACGATTGCTTTTCCTACTTTGCCTTAAAAGATTCGGAACCGATTCTGTCTCTGGTGAAAGATATCGAAGAGCTGGATACCGAACATCTGAGCCGCTCACAGCTGGGAATCATTAAACTGGATGTAGCGATGAAACGCCTGTTTGTACCGGCGGCGACCGACAGTGAAGAAAATGCCACTTACGATGTTATCGTCTATAAAAATGAGGGAGAAGATGCAAAAATCCTCTATCAGACCCTGAAAGAGAATGGAAGCGAGATCTTAAAAAAATACTGGTCTGATACAGCAAAGGAAGAAACTGGTGCAAATTCCGAGGGACTGATTGATACCTATACGGTGGCTGGTCAGACCCTGGAGGATTATGGACTGAATCTGCTGTTTTTATTTGATAATCAGGATTCACTGGAGAAACGGGCGGAGATCATAGAGACGATTCTTCCGTTGCTGCTTCTTCTGATGATAGCCGTCACCGGGGTGATTTACTGGTACAGCAAAGATTTCTCCTCCCGGGTGGAACTTCTGGTGAAAAAATTCCGCCGTGCGGAGACCGGCGATCTGTCAGTGAGCGAAAAAATCAGTGGAACCGATGAGATTGCAGTGCTGGATCAGCAGTTTAACCGGATGCTTGGCAAACTCGATCAGCTGATCAAGACCAGCTATGTTCAGAAACTGGAAAATAAAGAGGCACAGCTGAAAAATCTGCAGCTCCAGATCAATCCCCATTTTCTGTATAACACGCTGGAAACCATCAGTTCCATTGCGGCGGTGAAGCAGGTGTTTGTCGTGTGTGATATCTGTGGAAAACTGGGGGAGATCTTCCGGTACAGTCTGGGAAAAAATTACGGAGAGCTGGTTCCGCTGGAACAGGAAATGACCCATATTAAAAACTATATGTTTATTCAGAAGATTCGTTACGGGGACCGCCTGCAGGTATTTTACAACATCGATGTGGATGCGGCCCATGTCCATATTCCAAGGTTTATCCTGCAGCCGATTGTGGAAAATGCGATTTCCCATGGACTGAGCAACCTGACCAGTGTCGGAACGCTGGAAGTCTCTGCCTTTGAAAAAAAAGACCGGCTGTATATTGAGATTGAGGACGACGGGGAAGGCATGGTTCGGGAAAAAGTGGCCGAAATCACACGTTTTATCAATACCGCAAAACCGGTGGAGGGAAAGAAAAATATAGGGATCCGTAACGTCAACCAGAGAATCAAACTGGCTTATGGAGAAGCATATGGAATTACCATCAGGAGCGCTCCATATCAGGGAAGCCGCTTTACGATCCAATTGCCAATCATGAGGAAAGGAGAAGAAGATGAGACATAATATACTGATTGTGGATGACGAACAGCTGATTCGCCAGGGCTTACGGGCGCGAATCGAGTATCTGGGAATTGATGTGGATGAGATTTTTGAGGCGGAAAATGGTCTGATGGCATTGAGGCTCCAGGAGGAGCATCCGATTGATGTGGTGATCACAGATATCCGTATGCCGGATATGGACGGTCTGGAACTGATTCAGGAGATGCAGAAGAAAAACAATCAGATAAAATTTGTCGTACTCAGCGGCTATGCGGAGTTCAGCTATGCGGAGACGGCAATCCGGCTGGGCGTAAAGGCGTATCTGTTGAAACCGGTCTCCAACGATGATTTGAAGGCGGCCTTTGATAAGGCCTACAAAGAGATGGAACAGACGGCAAGCGTTCGCCAGGAAGTACAGATGAAAAAGCGAATGGATCGGGAAAAACAGGTTTATCAGCAGGAGAAGGCGCTGAATGCACTCTTTTCCAGCCAGGAAGCCGGTGCAGTTACAAGGGAGCAGCTCTGCAAGCTCTGTGGATATGATGAAAAAATGTGGGCAGGGGGTGCAGAATCGGTACTTTATCTGGCGATTCTGCACATCAACAAGGAAAGCTTTGAACATCAGAGATTTCGGCCGGTGGATCATGAACTGGTACGTTTTATGATTCGGAATATTTTTGAAGAGATCCAGGCACCATGTGAGAAGCTTCTGGTAAACAGTTTGTCAGATACGAGACAGATGTATGGTATTTTCATAGGAGATGATAAGAAAAAACTGCGGATGGAAGTGGAACGGATCTATCTGAGGATGCGCTCGGTGCTGGAAAAGAAAATGGGAATTTACCTGACGATCGGCGTCAGCCGGTGCCGCAGCCAGTTGGAGGGAAAGGAAACTTCAGAGGCGAGACAGGCTTTAAAACAGCGAATCATCTATGGAAAAGCCAATATTTATTTTTATGAGGATATCCGGATTCTGGGCGAACAGGAATTCCCAGTGTCTCAGCTGCATCTGTTGGAACAGTATATTGAGCATAATGAGATCTTCAAGGTGAAAAATCTGGTGCAGGAGATTTTTTCGGAAGAACTGGTGAAAAAGTATGGCAGCGCCTATCTGCGGATCATGTGGATTCGGATCTTAAATCTTTTGCTGCATCACTATGAGCGGAGAGGAAGAAACGCGGCAGAGATCGAAAAAATGCTGCAGAATTATAACCTTCTGGATCGGATTCAGTCGCTTCAGGAGATCCGGCAGAAGATCATAGAGATGGTGATGGAGTGTGTATCCACAGAAAGCGTTGCCGATGCCAACGCCAGAAGCAAGATTCAGATGGCGATTGGTTATATTCAGGAGCATTTTGCGGAAAACCTGACGGTCAATGTTTTGGCGGAGCATTATGGAATGAGTCCGAATTATTTTTCCTCGATGTTTAAGAAAGAGATGAGCCGGTCTGCCGTGAATTATATTACGGAACTTCGGATCAATCAGGCGAGAGAGCTTTTGTACCATTCAGAGCTGAGCGTGGTGGATATTTCAAAAAAAGTGGGATATGAGGACAGCCAGTATTTCTTCCGGGTATTTAAAAAGTATCTGGGAATGACGCCTCTGCAGTACCGGGAAGAGAGCAGAAAATAGAAAGAGGGAAAAATGATGAAACGAATGAGAAGAATTGAAAGTCCGAAGGTCGCACGGCTGCTGTTTTTGCTGTGCTGGTTTGCTTATTTTACCTCCTATATCGGACGGCTGAATTATTCATCGGCGATGACGGAGATGATTCAGGGGACGATTCTGACGAAGAGCCAGGCGGGCTTTATCAGCATGGTGTACTTTTTTGCCTATGGAATCGGACAGCTTTGCAACGGGATTCTGGGAGATAAGTTTCACCCGGGAAAGATGATTTTTACCGGGCTGGCCATTGCAGCCGGAGCGAATCTCTGTATGGGATTTGCCGGAGGCTTTCAGGTGATGGCGGTTATCTGGGGAATTAACGGATATGCACAGGCGATGATCTGGCCGCCGATCATCCGTATCTTTGCGGAGATGGTGAGCAGGGAGCAGAAGATGAAGTTCTGTGTGGACATCGTGTCTTCCCAGGTACTTGGAACCCTGGCTTCTTATCTGCTGGCCGCCGGCGTGATGTGGCTGATCGGCTGGAGAGCGGTCTTTGGTGCGGCAGCCATCTGTCTGGGCGTGATGTCAGTTGTGTGGATTATCGGGTTTGGAAAAATTGAAAACTGTGGAAAAGACCCGGAAAGAGATGCGGCAGAGGTGGATAAACGTGGGAAAGACAGCTCTGTAAAAACGACGGCTGCGGGAAAAACGGCCTGGTTTGGTTCCGGCATCCTGATGGTACTTTTTCCTGTGATTATTCACGGGATGCTGAAGGACGGGGTAACAACCTGGGTTCCGACCTATATCACAGAGACCTTTTTTACTTCTCCGGCCTTTTCGATTCTTGTGACGACGGTACTTCCGATTGTCAATCTGAGCGGGGCCTATGTAGCCCAGTATCTCTATAAAAAATGTAAAAATCAGGAGGCGATGGCAGCTGTCTGTCTGTTCTTGGTTGCCGTGCTGGCACTGACTGGTATCTGGATTGGAAAGGATGTTTCCATGATTCTGACTGTGGTACTCTTTGCCCTGACAACGGCTTCCATGATGGGAGTCAACACACTGTTTGTCAACCTGTTTCCGCTTCGCTATGAGGCGATGGGAAAAGTGTCTACGGTATCTGGTTTTATGAACTGTATGGCCTATGTGGGAACGGCAGTCTCTACCTTTACGATCGGTGTGCTGGTAGAACAGAAAGGCTGGAATGTGACGATCGGAAGCTGGGTAGTGATGACTTTCCTGGCGCTGGTGGTGTGTATGCTTGGAAGAAAGAAATTTTCATAACAAAAGACAAAAAGAAAACCCTGACTGGAAAAAACTGGTCAGGGTTTTCTGATTTCTGTTACAGATGAATCACCGGGCTTGTGCATACCAGGTTTTCGATGATGGTTTCTTTTTCAAAAAGCATCGGAATGATGATCCGGTCTTCCTTGAAAGAAGTCAGCGGGATCCGGTCGGATACGCCACAGGTGATGAGCTGATCTCTGGTGCGGAGGGTGATCTTGTAATCCTCCTCGGGAAGCGGCTCATAACCCGGTTTTCCGGTCTGATGGATGGTGAAAGAGAGGGCTTCTCCGTCGTTATGGACTTCCAGCAGAGGGCCTTTGCATACCCAGGTGCGCTGGTGATGAATCGCATCGGAGAGCTCCTGGCAGACGTCGCCCTCCGGTTCTCCCTCAATGTAGGTGGAATAATGGCCGTGCAGGCTGCTGTTGCCGTGCAGGTCCATGCCGCAGGTAGCAGCGATGTTTTCGCCGGAAAGTACCAGGTCTTCCCACAGTTTGACACCTTTTTCATTGACCTCGTGGAGCGGTTCCGGGTTGTTGAAGATCTCGATGAAATCACAGCAGGAATAATCGGTGATCGTCATCTCGAAACGGCAGCCCTGGGCGAAGGGCCAGCCGAAGGAATAGGGGTGAGCGACACCCACCAGCGCTCTTTTTTCACGGGCGGCCTGGAAGAGAAGTTCCGGTTTATGCTTGTTGATGTTTTCCCAGGGCACATACTCGGTCAGGTTCAGGCAGAGAATATGTCCGTAGTAAGTCGTGTATTCCATGCCCGGGATAAAGGCGATGGGCTGCGGATGCTCTTTCAGATAGTTCTCAATCTTGTAATGGCCGGAGATGGTGTTGTGATCCGTCAGGGAGAAGGCGTCCACATGGTCAGCCACCATAAAGTCTGTCAGTTCTTTGCAGGTAAATACCGCATCTGATTCGTTGGTATGATTGTGTAATTCCAGTCTCTTATACATAAAAAATCCCCCTTAACGTGCGCGTACCGTCAGCTGATATTCGGTGTTGTTCAGCAGTACGGAAAATACCAGGATGGTTACTTTTAACACACCCTCGATGTCCGGCTGCGGAATGCAGCCTTCGGTGGCTTCCGTTGCAGTAAAATGCATATGCCTGGTTGTCAGCTGCCGGTGGATATTGCCGATGAAGGTATCGTTCAGGGTTGCCATGGTGTGAATCTCGGTTTTCATGCCATGATAGACCGCGTCTTCCCATTCTTCCGGGGTGCAGTCTTCGATTCCATATTCTTTTTTGCAATAGTCGAGCAGGTACTGTTTCAGCTCCGGTGTCACATCCTCAGAGCGGAAGTGCTGCGGTGCAAAAGAAAATTTAATATCCAGCTCGTCATACTTCTGATCCAGGCAGACCGTATAGGAAATCTGCCCGATAAAGTCTTTGCATAATTTTCCCTCTACATGGTAAATTGTTTTCAGTTCAGCCATAGTCTTCTCCATTTCCGTATTCTATAGTAAATGCATAATTCTTTTTCAGAATACGCAGACGAACTGGCAATGTCAATAGTCTGAAGAAAATCGTAGAAAAGTCCAGTTATTTTAAAAGTTATGTACATTATAGAGAAAAAACAGATTTGCTATAATGGTGGCAAATACAGTAAAAAACACACGAAAATAAAGGAGAGTCATATGGAAAAAAGAACCCTTTATAGAGAAGGAACATACAAAAAAGGAAATCTTCACACCCACACAACCTGGTCAGACGGGATGCATACGCCCAAAGAGACGGCGGAGCATTACCGCAGCCAGGGCTATGATTTTCTGGCACTGACGGATCACTGGGTTTACGGGATTCATCCGGAACTGAACAGGGATGATTTCCTGCTGTTTCCGGGAACGGAGCTGGATATCGAGTTGCCGGGAAGAAAAGATCACCATCTGGTGGGTTTTGGTCTGCCGGAGACGAACCGGATTCCGGAACATTATACCTTTGAGGAAGAGCGCAAA
>OLPT01000706.1_pt1 | contig 23250 bp, 23 predicted proteins | sample 1673051 | NCBI WGS metagenome assembly OLPT01 (sample SAMEA3136750, study PRJEB25190) | human gut metagenome | biome: human gut; feature: human-associated habitat; material: faeces | place: Austria | collected 2013
TTCGCCCATCATTATCATAGAAGAATCTTATTTACAGACTTTTCTTCATAGTCTCCAAATCACCGGTGATTAAGATTAAATCCGGTAATTGATCTGCCACCAAATCAATCAGATCCTGATTATTTTCTCCGAATATGCTGTTGTGTAAATCTGTAATTTGAACCAATCTAATTGATTTCTGGATTTTATTTGTTTTTACACTGTAAGAAATGCTATTCACCAGGTATTTTGATTGATTAATATTTCTGTTTATCAACACACCGAAAATTAATAGCACAGTAAAACCCAAAAAGAAGATTAGTCTATACTTCCTTACAATCATTACTTTACATCTCATCATTCAAACATTCATTAAATAATCTATCTTTTTATTTTCAGATTTTTTTCAACAAGACTATAAAACATATTTAGCTCATATAAATATTTATTAAAATTTAATTGGCATTTTCCAACTTCTTATAAAAACACGTATCAGTTTTCGATAGATGTCTTCAAATATTTCAAAGTTGCTTCCCGTCCCCTCTTTCTAATTACATTCGCTTTTTTATAATCTATATCCGACATAACAATTTGTTCCAATTCACCTAACTGCTTCACTTGTCGGTCGGCCAACCCGAAGTGTAAGAGTAAACTCCCAATCTTTTGGCTATTGCTTTCTCGTATCAGGGTTGCAAACTTCTTTTCTAATATAACAGAGAATACTGTCCCATGAAAGGTATCTGTAATCACATATTCGGCATTTTTGAGATAACCTAGCATTTCAAAAGGAGTTGCAGGAATATGCAAATCCGTCCACGTCTGATAGTTACCGATAGAAACTGTCTTTAACCCATGCTTGTGTGCAAAAGTCTGAATCACGTTTCTTTCATCTGTACGATTTGACATACGTTCTTCATAAGAATAAACCACAACATAATTTTTCAAATCATGTTTTTCAACAATTTGGAGCGAAAAATCTGCAATTAAAACTGGGTCAAGATGTAATGTCGGTGTTTTTCCCGTTAAACATTTTACCAACTCAAACGTATTCTGATCTCTCACTGAAAAGTATGCAAAGTTTTTCTTCAGCATAGTTGAAACTTCATCTAAAATGCCATATTTTTGTAATCCTTCCACATTGGTAAATCCTGCACAGGCCGCATAGGTGATAACCTTACCAGCATTAACACCTTCTCCAAAAAGCTGTTTAGAATAACCAACAGCAGGATTAGTTTGCAAACAGTTGAATACTTCATCACTTCCGATAACTAGAACATCCACCGGGATGTTTTCTGTTCGTTCTTCTGTCACACCCAGTTGTTGAACATACTCTGCATAACAGTTCCTTAATCTACTTTCTTCCAGTATCTGTTCCGCTTTTTTTTCGCCGCTAAGAGTGCGAATAGTATCTAACAAGAGATAATATATTCTTCGCACAGTACGATACAACATTGAACGTTGTGGAGGAACTGGAGGTTGCGGTACTTGAACAATACAAGGTTCTATCACATAATCGACAAACACAACTTCATAACCTAATTCTTCAAGCATTTGCCGAAGGGAATATGCCTGTAAAAAAGAGCCATAATTTTCAATGCGCTGCATAGACATAATACCAACTTTCATTTCTTTATCACCATCCTTTTCATTTTTCTTAAGAACCGAAATGGTAAAATCATAAAATTGCGGATTTTTTGATTTCTGATTTTCCTATGATAAGACTTGATATATGGCTGAATATATTTTTGAGCCATCATTATATATTTTTTTTCTTTGTAATATTCTCTCATCTCGAAATATTGAATTGGTAATGGAGAAGCACCGTTTAATTGCTCATTGTATTTTACTGAATCCTGTAATGTATGTAATTCAAAAAGTACATCAGACCGCATCAGTAATTTACTCACAATTTCCTGTCCTTTTTTAGAATTAACCAAAACAAGAGACTTTTTACTCGCAGGTAATTGCGAAGGCCCTCCCCAATCTCCTATTGAAATATCTGAAACTCTTTCTTCTTTTGCAAATGGACAATGATAGCATTTTTCTTCAAATATTGCACAATTTACATAACCCGCAAAAAAAAGGTCTTCTCGTGCATAAGCATCATAAATGCAATCTTTACCAGAATAGAAACGTAATCTAAAATCCTCGTCTTTCTTATCTTGTCGAAAACGTATTCCATCTATTTTTTTTCCCAGTAAATTATTTTGATATTGTAAGTATTCATAGAAATATTTCTCAGGAGGTACACCATGACAAATCAAATCAACTGTAATTAAACCTCTTTGATTGTTTCCCAAAAAACATTGTAATGCATATACTTGACAAGACGATCCTATAAAAAGGACAGGAACATTCTTATGTAAAAGGTCTTTTATTTCATTATAGCTTTGATCCATTCGACAAAAAGTATATTTTGAGTTTCTAAATCCCTCAATTTCTCCCATTTTGGAAGTACCTTTCATTCTCAAAATATAGTCCTTATCAAAATTACATCCGTAAACTACTGCCCCATTTGCCAGTGCTTCTTCATATAAAAGTCTAGCTGCTCCCCCTGAAGCACATCCCTTTTTGTGATTCTCATCACATATCGCCATAGCGTACACATCCAACGGCTTTGAAAGGGAAGGTTCATTTAATCCCACACATACTTTAGCACATTTGCCACAATCCACGCATGAATCCAAATTAACAACCGGACGTAATTCCCCATATTCATTGATTCTCATTTCAATACACTTCTTAGGGCAAATATTACTACATGCACCACATCCATAGCATTTATCTGATGATGCTAAAATTGGCATAATTATTTTCTCCTCAAATATTTCTTTACTATATTCCTAACCGGTTCTGGAACATCGTAATGCAGATGATACAAAAGCTTCTCCTTTTTACTCACTCTGTTCTTCTGCTTCCAATACCACCGTTCCAGTGCCGGATACCCTTTTTTCTGATACAGCCTAAGCAGTTTTTCCCGATGACTTCCAGGAGAGCTGGGATTTTTCAGCTGCTCATTGTATTTTGATGCGCATTCAAATGTAGATGGATAATACCAGAATGCATCTTTGTAAGTTTCAAATACATTTGATCCTTTTGCTGTATTCACCATCAACATAGAGATGCCAGATTTTAAGTCAAGCATTCCATTTGGTGTCAAAAACGCTGGATGCTCCTTTTCAATTCCCCAATAGTCTCCTATCGTTAAATCAGCAGGATGATGAGCATTTGCAAAGGGACAGTGATAGCAGCTTTCACGGTAGATTTCACTGCGCAAAAACAGTTCATAATAAGAAGATTGATTACTTGGAATACACACACTTTTTTCATTTCCATATTCACAGTAAATCATTTTTGCATTTAATCCCCATCCTTTTTCCTTATCCCGAAACTGAAAATCTTCAATGGGATGTCCTAACTTTTTTGACTCTACTGCCAGATAATCTTGAAACATTGCCGCACTCGGCACACCATGACATACAAGATCAATCGTGAGCAATCCAAAATAGTCTTTTTTAAGCCAGCTTTTCAGTCCCGCAACCTGACATGGAGTACCAGAAAAAAGTACTTTTCTTCCACTATCCAACAGATTTTTTATGTCAGAATAAGCAGTTCCTAAATAACTTTGTACATATTTAGATCCAAGGATTGGACGTAGTTCTTCTTTTGTTTGCGCCATTATATGACTTGGAGTCAATATTCCACCATCCGATAGTAATGCCACACCAAATACAATGCCCCCATCCTCAATCCACTTTTCTGCAATGCAGGCAAAGACACCACCTGATGCAGAATTCATCAAATGTTGTGTATCTTTTCTAGCAAGAGCGTATACCGTCTCCGGCCTATCATTCTTTGTTTTTTTCTGAAAGGCGCACATTTTTTCGCACAGACCACAGGAAATACAGAGTTCTTTTTTCAAATTAGGATACAAAAAGCCCAAGGAATCACGCTTCATCACAATCGCTTGTTTTGGGCAAATTAGTGCACAGACACCACATCCACAACAAGACTTTTTATCATTGAATAATAATGTTTCTCTCTTCATTCATTCCATCCCGTTATTAATAAAATTGATATAATCAAAATCTTTTACATATTGATACATTCGCTTTCCTGTTAGGCCAATTATATTTGTAATAATTCCAGTACAATTTACATCACAGCCTTTCATCAACTGATAACAGGATTGATACCGTTCTGCATATTCTCTGCTTTGTACAATACAAACCTTATTTTTAAAAGGAAGGTTGTCAAAACGTTTTATGGTTTCTTCGCTACAAGAACAAATAGACTTCGTCACAGATACTGGTGGGATAAAATCACGATCAGTCATCATGAAATAAACATGATCCCAATTTATTCGATTTTTGCGCTTCATCCACTCCTTTTTAACCTCTACAAAAGAAGCATAATGTTTGCAGTACAAAGTTATATCTCCTAACATTGCCACTGGATACCCTATCCGTTTATCATATGGTACTTCTTTAAGCGGTAACCCCATATAATAGTCAATGTTCTCACACAAACGAACAAATTCATAAGGGCGAATATAGATATTTACCGTAGGTGACTGAAATTGTACTCCTAAGTCATGGCAAATGACACCACCTATACAATTGTTCGAAATAATTGTGAAAATCTGTCTTTTAAGTTTTTTACGTTCGCATTTATTTCGGAATATCCTTGCATGATGACTAATCTCTTTTTTCACTATTTCGCTATTTTCATGTAACTTCCCATGCAGCACACGCACTTTCCAAACAATATTATGTAGCATAGCTATCAATACCTTCTTTTAACATCTTTAATGAAAATAAACGCATATTCTCAATTTTTTCATCAACCGCTTGATAGTCAATGGATTGTTCAAATTTATTTTTCAGCAATGAAACACTGATTTCAGAATCTAATAGCCGCTCTGACAACTTCAGTGTAGCTAATAAATCACTTGTTTTCCGACTCTGTGGTAAACTAACAAACTGCTTATGATTCAAAATAGAAAAAATCGTACCATGGTATGTCGAGGTAAATACATAGGAAGCCTTTTCAATCACAGCACAAAAATCCAATGCAGTACAGTCGAAAATCCCATCACACCATGCAAAGTAGAAACACGCTGAATAAATTTTTAAATTTTTCACTTTTGCAAATGCGCGCAATGCTTCAACAATATCTGGCTCCAGACCATAGGAGTACACGAGTAGAAAGGGCTGCCCATTCAATAATGAACTTTGATAGTTTCTATGAAATACACATTTATCTACTAAAAATGTTGGATCACAGACAACAGGAGACTCTATTTGCAAAGTACTCAAGAACTTTGATGTATGGACATCCCTTGCCAGAATCGGAAAAATATTCTGAAACCATATTTCCGGAATACAGCGCATCTCTTTTAGAGAGGCAGTTCCAATACTTACAGCATACGCCATAACAGGAGACATTCCATCCCCATAAAAAATAGGTTGGCGAAATACCGAATTCTGCACATTCCAAATCTCATCACTTCCTAAAATAACTAAATCCAACAATTCCTCTTGATAATTGTCAACCGTATGAAAGCATTCCTGTTCCGTTTGAAATTTCCGATATTTTTTCCATCCTTGCCAATTTTCACGCATAAATTGGACAAGATGTAGCAGTTCCCTTTTTCCTGGACGAACACGATAAAAAATGCGTTTAATGTACTCTTTAGAACGACTACGAATAAATACAACCTCGTGTCCCATATTCTGAAGCACAGTCTGTAATGCATATGCCTGAAGAAATGAACCAAAATTATTTGAATCCTGTACTGTTACAATTCCTATTTTCATGCCGTGTCTTTATCTCCTAAACTTACTTCTTATTACTTTAAAAACTTTTTTTCTCTCATCTTTACTAAATACAATGCCAAATCCAATAACATATCCTACAAGACCAGCTAAAATACAAGTCAAAAAGAACATCATCCAATTATTAATTGTTATTACGCTACGAATACCAATAAAAGCAATTGTCATTACTAAACTGCTGGCAAAACCGCGAATCAATGGTTTATAAAAGGTTCCGTATGGCACTTGAATACTATGTGCTGCATACATTGGAGCAAATAATAAGATTCTAAATACAGACAAAAATGTACTTACACCTGCTACAGCAAAAACACCAAGATTAGTCACTTGAACTAAAATAAAAACCAGAACGACATTCACGATTCCTAATACAAGACTTACAAGAACCGGAACCCTCAACTTTGTTGTGATTGTGTTTACTGAGTACAGAGGATAAATATAAACGCTAAAGAACTGCGGTAAAACCGTTAAAATAGATAATATAGCAACCGTATGAACCTCTTCTGCTGTAAGTGCCCTCAGCCATAATCCAAAGAAGTCCTCTCCGAAGACTACAAGTCCGACAACTGGTACACTACACAAAAAGCCGCATAATTTGATTGAAAAATCAGTTTCACGAACGAACTCTTTCATATTATTGCTTGCATAAGCCATTGTCATCAACGGTGCAAACAAACCTGCAATCATTGATATCAAACTGAGAAGCTGAGTTGGAATCATCTTCGCATAAGACAAAAGATTCATACTCATTACGCCAATAAACAGATTTGCTATGATTAAATCCAACCCCGTCATCAACAGTTGTGTAAGTTGATTGATTGAATTCCATATACCGACACCCAAAAGCTCTTTAACTGCTCCCCAATCAAAATACCGAATAGAAATCTTGACTTGTGGCATAAGTTGATTTTTATAACGTATATTCATAAAAATCATAAACAATGTTGAAAGCAATGCGCCCAACCCTACATACCACACATGGGGTGACACGATCATCAAAAGCGCCAGAATGACAGTGATCCGCAAGATACTGCTAAACAGATTACATAAATTACTTTTATCCAGCCGGTTCGTTGCATAAGTTGCCGTATTAAAACAGCACCCAGGCAAGTTAATCAAGAAAGATACAAAAGTCAACAAAAATAAAAACTTAACATCCAGTTCAAACCCTTGCGGCAAATTAATAAACTTTCCAAGATTTGCAACAAATATAATTGAAATCGGCATCAACAGGAGCATGATAATACAGTTTGCAAACAAAACAGAGGATAAATATTTACTTGCAGATCTATAATCCTTTCTATTGAATGCAATTGTAACATAACGGCTAAGAATACCGTTTAACGCGACTGTAAACACAGATACATAACTAGTAAAGTTATTTGCAAGACTTACAAAGCCATAAACATCCTTCCCAATGTGTTCGATCACAAACGGAGTCAAAAAGAAACTGATTCCAAGATTCAGTACAAATACTATTAATTGCGTAATTAAGTTGATTGAAATTTGTTTTCCTTTTCCCATATTTTTCTTATCCCCGAATTTTCCTAACTTTTTGGACAATAGTATACTCCAATTTCGGATTTATTTGAAACAGCATCCAGTTGATTTTTTCTGTTCCTGTTTTTCCATTCATAAACTCATACTGTTGTTTTGCTTTTTTCCGTTGTTCTAGTGTTACTTTATCAGATAACTCCGGTCTAAGAAAAAGGTTATTTAATTCTCTAAAATATACTGCTCTGGTTTCAGTAGTGAACGCTTCAAGGGAAGGCTCCTTTTTACAAAATTCAAAACGCTGATAAAGTGCTTCCAACCAATCACAATGACTTTGTACCTGGCGGCTTGTCATAATACCGCCTTTTCGTTGATAGATATAAACATATTCTTCATTGTCAATACAAACAATATTTTGGGCTTTCCACATAATTTGCGCTACTACATATTCATCCTCATGAATTTTTCCGACTGGAAAACGAATATCTTCAAATAAACTACGGTGATATAGCTTATTCCAAGCCACAATATAATACCAGCCTAATTCCTGGTATAACTTAGGCAATAATTCATGTGCAGAGTAAAATCCCTTCCGAATAGGGCTTTGTTCCATTGAAAAAATCCGACACCCATTTTCGTTTACAACCTTTAAGTTGGTAATAGCTAATTTTGCACCGCTATTTTCAATCGCCACTGCCAGATGCTCCACCATAGTAGATTGAATAAAATCATCACTATCTACAAAGCAAATATGCTCCCCCTTTGCAACATTAAGTCCGGCATTTCGCGCATCAGAAAGGCCTCCATTCTTTTTATGAATTACCCGAACACGGCTGTCTTTCTTTGCATAGCTATCACAAATCTCAGCACAACAATCTGGTGAACCATCATCAACAAGAATGATCTCAATGTTTCTATATGTTTGATTCCGAATACTTTCCACACACCTCGGAAGAAAGGATTCAACTTTAAAAACCGGTACAATTACAGAAATCAGTGAATTCATCTGTACTATCTCCTATTTTCGTAATATCATATGACCAAATATTTTTAATCTTTCAAAGATCCCATACTGAGGATTTTGTAAACAAATATGACTATTTTCATATAAGAACTCCTTTAAGACTTTTTGTTTTGAAGAGTCCTTTTTTGAAACACGATTTAATAAATCAAGTGCACTTTCAAAGGCCTTTCTACTGCAAATAAAATATAATTCTTCAGAATAGCCTCGACAAATTCTTTGCATTTCTCTAAATGAACTCAGAACAGTCATTTCACTATCTGTAACTGTAGAATTTCTTCTAGTTGTTGTAATCACACCATTACTTCTCTGGCGATAATAATATATAACATGTTCGTCAAAAACGACTTTATTACAATGCAATATATAATTAAGCACAAACAACCTATCTTCATTTAACTGAATTTTCTCATCAAATCGCAGATGATATTTCTCAATGATGTATCTAGAAAAAAGTTTATCCACAGGGTATCCTAAATATGGAAATTTTTTTTCCATAAATAGATCCATTAAAAACTCCTCTTGTAAAATTTCTTTTCTTTCAAAACATGATAGATTTTGTAACATACCATCTTCTGTCATCAATTGTACGCGTCCCATGGTTAAATAATTCTCTTTAGTATTCATTAACAGAAGTTCATACGCATTTTCAGGTAAAATATCATCTGAATCAACAAATGCAATGTACTTTCCCGTCGCTTCTTTTAGCCCAGTATTTCTTGCAGCGCTGACACCTGCATTTGCCTGATGAATAACCATAATCCGATCATCTCTCTCTGAAAATTGATCGCAAATTACTCCACTTCCATCTGTTGAGCCATCATCTATTAAAATAATCTGCAAATCGCAAATTGTTTGATTAATAATACTGGTAACACATTCCTCTAAAAAATGTGCTACATTAAAAATCGGTACAATAACCGATATAAGTGGTTGTATTTTTTCATCCATTATATTAATTCCTTATTCTTGTAGAAACAAAATTTTATATATACTTTTTTCAGGTGTTTCCGATTTTTCCTGAATCCTATTTTCTCCCCTGTAAGAAAGCTTTTGCATCCAATTCTCCTGTTTGATTTTCTCAATTTTTTTATTATCAAATGAATCAGGAAGGATTTTCAATAGTTCCCAGACATTCTTTCCACATCCATTGACTGGAACCATATCCAGTTCCTGTTTGATTGCTGGAATATTTCGATAGCCAAAATCAAATGCATAGTCCACTAGAAAATACTCAACTAAAGAGTCTTTTTTCTTCCAATACTCTCTCCAGAAATCAGATAGATAACGGAACAAAATATTGTTAGGATAACGCGATACTAAAAAAAACGAAGTCCAACGGTTCTGGGAAATGTTATAGTCCTTTTTATCATATGGAAAACGACCTGTATAAACCGGAAATTCATAAAATCGATCAGGAATACATGTCCAAGTCATCAGAGTAATATCCATCCACACACCACCATATTTGCAAAGCAGTTCAGTACGAAGAATATCTGATAAATGTGTTTTTGATATGATTCCTTTCTGATATTTTTCCAAAATATATGAGGGAAATGTCACGTACTTACTCAAATTCTCCTCTGTAATCAGCACTACCTGCTTATCCGCATTGTACTTTCTAATGTGTTCATAACATTTACGGACAATTGGAGTCATATTTTCTTCACCTTGCCACCAACAAACCCAAATATAGTTGGAAACTTTCTCATCTGCAACAACCTGTTCCATTGGTTCTGACTGATATTTTTCAATCACATTACCAAGCATCTTGTTCAATTCTTCTCTTCGCTTGGCTTGATGTAACCGCGCTGTAACAAGATTAAACAAATGCGTTCTAATTATTTTTTGTTTTAATTTTTTGATACAATTCTGAATCATTTATCTCCTCTTTATCATGATAAACAACCAACCTAAATGCAACTTATAAAGTAACAATCGAAATTTATATTGCTTAATTATCACAACGGATAATTTTAAATTATGAATTGCCTGATGAACCATAGGTTGCCGCAGAAATTCTTGATATTCAAACCCTAATTTGCCTGAAAAATCAGGATGCAGAAAAAAATTTCTCTCACATTCCACAATTCCTGGCAAAACTCTGTACCATAATGCATTCAAATAACTCTCTTCATGAGAGTGATGAGTCATTATCCATTGTTGGTTTACGCGAAGCACCCTTTCCAGTATTTCAGGCGCATCAGGAGCAAAACTGCGGCAAATGGAGCCTTCTCTTTCTGTATGAATATATCCGAACTGATTTAAAACGCCAATACTATCCGCCGCTTCATAAAATTGCAAGCAGAAATATGCATCCTCAGAACGAGTAAGTTCCTCTGGAAAACAAATATGTTTTTCGCTGATCACGCGATAGCGAAATATTTTTCCCCATGGGGCATCTATATTGAATGGATAACTGCTCTCGTTATAAGAAAGGCATGCCTGAACCAATTTTTCTTTTTCTTGTAAAAGACAATAACGTGGCTGTCCTTCTGATGATTGACGAGCAATTACCACGTCCGTATGTAGGCAATAGGCTGCATCCAACAAAGAAGAACAATAATCCGGCTCAATTTTATCATCTGCATCAACGAAAAGAACCCATTCTGCCCGAACAGCCTGCAATCCTGTATTTCTTGCTGCAGAGACACCAGTGTTATTTTGATGAATAACTTCAATCCTCTCATCTTCAGATTCTAAGACTCTTAGCATTGATAACGTATGGTCCTCTGATCCATCGTCTACAACAATAATTTGAAGATCTTTAACAGTTTGAGCCATAACACTTTCAATGCAATCTTTTATAAATTTTTCTCCATTGAATACAGGAATTACAATTGAAACAATAGGATTCATCTCTATACCTCTCCTTATGGCTTTACCTTTACTCCTAAATTACCTTTCCAGCCATCAAGAACCCCCTTAAACAACATTTTTAGAGTTCTAATTTTTTTGCATTTCATAGTGAATATTGCAAGAACCTTTACCAATATCAACTCAAAAGCAATTGCCTTATACCACCCTTTCTCCTTATACATATGGGTAAAATTTCGAGCAGCATAGTATTCTTTCCATGGAGCCTCTACAAAAAAAGGTACTTTCTTTCCCAGCACTATTCGTTCTTGAGTCTCCGGCCTTGGATGCAAATACCTTGCCTCAACAACGGTTGCTATGTAGCCTCCTGCATCCAAAGCACGCTGTTTATAATCAACTTCATCCCCCTTAATAAAGAAGTCTCCGTTTGGATAACCGATTTCTTCAACCAATTCTCGTGAAACCAGCGTTCCATTAAAAGGATTCGCTTCTCCTTCTAAAATACCATCTATGGATGCTTCTATGGCCTGTTGCACTGTATATTTCGTTCCCATTTTGAAAGAAAGCATTTCCCCCTGCTGTACTAATGCATTTATAAATAATTTCTTATTCGCATAATTTTGCTGGTAAAGCTTCTCTGCTACTTTCAAAAGATATTCCAACGTAAATTCATCATTCATTCGCCCATCATCATCCATCAGGACAATCCAATCTGCTCCATACTCAAAAGCAGCTCTTGTACCAGTGTAAAATCCCCCTGCTCCACCAATATTTGACTCTGTTTTAATGTATACAAACTGCTTATTATTTTTCCAATTATTTTTCTGTAAATATTCCTCAGTCCCATCTGTTGAACAATTATCCACAATAAAAATTCGGTCAAACGGTCTTCTCTGCTTTAGCAACATCCGAATATTTTCACCTAACAGCTCTTTTCTATTATATGTTACAATCACTGCTGCAACCATTACATTTCTCCTTCATACATCCCGATTAAATCGATTCTTAAGTTTAACATACAACTTCGGCACACAATAAGCTAAAATGGCTTGAATCTTTCTACCATAACCATAACGGTTGCTAGTACAATATGGTTTTAAGTATCGTTTCAAATAATAGCGCAACTGTTTCCATACTTCGTCATCCTTTAAATGACTATTCTGGTAACTCCAAATCAGGTTAATAGCTGTGTTACAGATTTCCTCCTCTGCTGCACGAATTAATTCCCCATCCGTGCTGGCATCAATCATCTTTTCATAAGTTCGCATAGACTCCAACTTTCTTTTTGAAAAAGAACTATGGGTTGCCGCGCCACTGCGTTGGTAATAATGATACAGCCTATCGTTTGGTGAAAAGACAACTTTTTTACAATACTGTAAATAACGAAACCCAAAGTCCAAATCCTCTGTTGTTCCCACATCGTCCAAAAATCTCAAGTCATAAGAATGGATAATATCCAAACAATACAGCTTGTTCCACGCGAACCCATTGATACATGGAGACATCAAAAGACTCCTTTGTGCTTCTCTTTTATCCATCTGTTGTAAAGAAATCCCTTTATTAGCAGGCACTGAGTATGTATCATAATCAACGTAATGTCCCACACACAACAGATCCGAATGATACTGCTCCTGTAAATCTATTAACTTAGCTATAAAATTCGGCTCCACCCAATCATCCGGATCGGGAAAAATCACAAATTCACCTCGGGCGGAATCCATACCAGCGTTTCTAGCGGAAGATAGTCCCCCATTTTCTTTGTGTATTACGCGTACCAAGTACGGATGATCTTCAGCATACCCATCACATAGCTTTGTACTACCGTCTGTAGAACCATCATCAACCAAAATAATTTCATAGTCTCCCTTTTGATTTAACAATTTTTCCATGCAACGCGATAGATATTGTTCCATATTAAAAACTGGTACAATTACTGAAATCATTACATTTACTCCTCATATTTTTTCTTTATATCATCATAGGCAATATGGACTGCAATCATAATCCCCACCATCTGCCTCATTAAACCATTTCACAAAGTCAAAATAAGATTCATACTCTTTTTTATCATTTATATATGAACGTACCAGAATATTTCCAACTATACCTTGATTTTGATATTTAGGAATAAAGCAGGCGTATGGAATATCCGGATAGTCATGTGCAGTGAACACGACCAAGCCGCGAACTTTTAATACTCCGAGTTTAATAATATCCTCTTTGGTCATCCCATCCTTTTCCATTGCAAATACAAAAAGATTATTATAACGGATACGGGAAATTCGTTTTTTCCAACATGCTTCTGCCTCTTCTTGATTATCATAATGAGTAAAATGAATGACAACTGTATTATTTCCTTCTCCAAGCGCTGCACAGGGACACACATAATTTGGATCATCATAAAAGCATAGCTCTTGTGAAAAGTAATAATTCATATCTAACACGAATTTAACAAACTCACGTTGATTCATCATAAGATTTACTGTAGGAGACATAAATGGAAGTCCCAGATCATGGAGCAGCATCCCTCCTAAACAATTCGGACAAAGAAAAGAGAATTCCCGATTTACCAACTTACTCTTCATTTGATTTCTTCGACCAACTGCAAGAGGGTTATAACCTGACAAAGCATTCTTAATCTTGATTTTTAGATTCATGTTGATTGACTCCTATATTTTCAACAGCATTTCTTCAACGGCTTTTACTGTTTTCTCTGTGCTAAAGATTTTTCCCCGAATCTGCGCCTGCTTTTTATAATATGAAAGCATTTCCGGATCATCCAGCAGAGACTTTATTCCCTGATACAATGCTTTCTCTGTATTATCTGTTATTAAGCCATACTCACAATCTCCCAACATTTCTCTCATGCCAGACACTTCCACTGTACAAACTGGAACACCTAAAATTAGAGCCTCAGTTGTAGCAGTTGAAAAGCCCTCAGAAATAGAACTACATACAAAAAGATTGCTACGTGCAAGATATTTGTAAGGATTAGTGTCATATCCCAAGAAAGAAATAGTATCGCTCACACCACTCTCAACAGCAAGCGTTTTCAGTTTATTTAACTCTGGTCCTATCCCTAATAAATACATATGAACAGGGTAATTCTCATTTCTTAGCTGTGCATGTATACGAATCAATCTGTCAAATGACTTTATTGGCTTCAAGCTACCGATACCAATTAAAGATAATTCTCCATCTTGAAACAAATGCTGCCTCACTGACCGTTTGGCTTGCGATATAATAAAGTCACTGTTAGTTACATTATATAGAACATCAACATATCTACAGGCAGGAAATATCTTGATAAATGCTTCACGAACACCTTGCGCAACACAAACAATTTTATCAAATGCTTCATAGCATTGTTCTGCTTCTTTTATGCTTCGGAAAGAAACAGCACTTGATTCAAGAGAAGAAAAGGTACTGTGAATCCAGCAAATAGTTCTTGTATCTGAATCCTCACACCCACTAATCGCACGAGCAGACGGACCCTCTAGGTAAGAAACTTCAATATCAAAATGTTCCTTCACACATAATCGGTGAAGCTGTTTGGGTGTCAATAACTTCATCAGTTTACTGTTTCCAGGAAATTCCTTTGGAAACACAAAATCGAAATGTATGTCTGGAGCAAGAAATTGTTCATTCACCCCTCCACCAAACAATACTGTAACGGAAATATCAAACTTTGAACGATCCAGATGATTGACCAGATTCACAAGAACCTTTTCCGCACCACCCTGACCAAGATCGTGAATCAAAAACAGAATTTTTATCAATTTCTCACTCCCATTTCATTTTGGTATCTGGTTTCGCCGTTTCTTCCGCTGTAGATTCTCCCAATCTAACATCGTCGGATCATCCATAATTTTAAAAATGCGATATATAAACGGACACTGATAAAGGATTTCATATTGTATCTTCTTTTTTACTGAAATACTCTTGCATTTCAGTAATCTCTAAATTTCGATATGTATTATTCAAGATTGAATCCAGGCATCTACGTAAATATGCTTCTGTCCCGAACACCGGAACAATAACAGATATTTTGTATGGCTCAATCATACAGTATTTCCTCATCGCTATTCCTTGGATTGCTGTCTTTTTTTATGCAAAATCATGTAAATTTTTTCAGGCATCAAAACAATTGCCAAATCCTTCAAAAACTCCACGAGAAGAAATGGGTAATATTTCAAAGGCATTTTAATCATGCGAAATCCAACCCACTGTACATACACTCCCCTTATCCTTGCAGAAGGAGTTCGGCGATGATACGCATTTCGATCATCACGCATTTTATACAAAGGCTCCTGTAAATTATATCCACGATAACCTGCTGTATAAAGCTTATACCACAAATTGCAATCTTCAAATCGAAGTAGCCTTTTATCAACTGTATATCCACCAACCGCTAAATAAGCTTCTTTACGTATCATACATGGTGCATGGCAATGAAATGGTGCATGATTCACAAAATCCTTGATTTGTGGCACTTCGATTGCCTGACTACATCCCCAATCTCCTTTGTCATCAAAGAAAATCATCGGAGTACTAACAATCGCATATTCTGGATGGCAATCCAAAAAAGCCACTTCTTTCTCAAGACGGTCAGAAAGTGATAAATCATCGCCATCCATACGGGCAATGTATTCCCCCTGAGCATATTTCAGACAATGGTTTAAAGTGTAATTCAATCCTTGATTGTCTTTATTTCTAATTACAATAAACCGATTTGGATATTTTTCCGCATATTGCTGTGCTATCTCCAATGTCTGATCCGTAGATCCATCATCACACATGATAAGTTCCCAGTCATTAAAAGACTGTTCCAAAATAGAATCAACAGCATCTTTTAATGTATCTGCACAATTATAAATTCCCATAATAATTGAAACTTTAGGATGGGATCCCATTTTCACAGATTTCATCTTAGTAACCTCTCATCCAATTCATAATTAGTAATAGTATACACAGCGCAAAAGACCATTCATACTTTGCACAAATAAAAAACAGCTTCCAATGAATTTGGAAATAGCACAATGGCAAAGAGGCCAGTACCACCTGATAATGAGACATATTAAGTATTTTTTTTAATTCTTGCCTTTTCTGCATAAAGTTCAATTGCTCATCTTCTGCCAAATTCAAGCCAAGCCCGATCAATCCAAATGCAATCCTGTTCGATAATGCGTGATAACATTCCAATGATGCATTTTCTGAATCTAAATGAAGTTTAATTCTTCGATACAACTCTTGCCATTGATATACCAATTGGTTCTTATACTTTCTAGTTAGTGAACCTAAATTAGTTTTTCGATAGTGAGAAAAGGTATTCGGAATATAAACAGCCCGTTTTACCTGTGAAAATACCTGTATATTAAATAATGCATCTTCTGTCCCAATTATTTTTGTATCGACAAAACGAATATTGCCTATGGTAGAACGCTTATACAATTTTCCCCACGCCGTTATTAAGGAATCTATCCTCTGTGGTTCTCGAAGCTGTTCCTCTTGTGGTCCTATTAATTGTTGGTATAATGAGCTTATTTCCGATTCATTCCATGTGCGAATTTTTTTTTCAAACAGATATACTGGTTTAGAAGATGTTGAATATTCTCTCGTATACGACCACAAAACAACATCAGATTCCATCTTAGTAATCATTTGAATAGCTGTATCAACAGTTTTATCATCAATCCAGTCATCGCTATCCAGGAACACTACATACTCACCCGATGAATGCTCTAATCCAGTATTTCGCGCAGCCGATAAGCCCTGATTTTTCTGCGTAATCACCCGAATTCTGTTATCTCTTTGAGAATATTCACGTAAAAGGACTCCTGAGCCATCTGTACTTCCATCATCAACCACAATAATTTCCAATTGAGGATAAGTCTGAATACACACAGAATCAAGACACTCTGCTAAGTATTTTTTTGTATTATATACAGGGACTATTACACTCACATATGGCATATTCCTGATATCTTCCGTCATCATAACAACCCCCATGCGTTCATCTGATACCAGAAAAACGCTGAAAATAAGACAACCGTGCATATCTTAATTAATCTAGAAGAATCTTTTGTAAACATATGCTCAATTTCCCATGGAAGTAAAATATACATCGAATACATGCTCACATAAATCGGAAGACGTCCTATAAAAAGACCAGAAGTTCCCATCGATACAATATAAAGTGCTGTAGAAACAAGGCTTGCATTTGTTACTAAATTAATGACTGAATCATCCGCTGCTTTGATATATTTTAATCCAATCAAAGATAAGATAGTTGGTATAGAGTAAACTAAAACCCGAATTGGATTTGTACCGTCATCATTCCACTCCTGCCAATCGCTTACCATATTAGTATAAGCCGTATCAGCAAGCAAATTATCCAAAACATTCGTAAACTGATCTGCAAAATAGAGTGCTATAATACTTGCAAACACCAAAAGAACCGTCTTTCTGTTCCACGGTTTTCCCTGTATGATAAAAACAATGGGCAGCATCAGCAAAGCAGAACCATGTATTGTTGCCGCCAGTAAAATTAATATGATAGTAGGAACATATTTCTTCTTCAGCATCAAACCAGTTGCTGCAAAAATAATTGTAACAGCTATAAATTGCCTCAATCCGTTATTAACCCAGGAAATATAATCTGTTGTCGCAATAAACATAAAAATACTCATCCAATAATCACATGAGTATTTTCTACAAACCATAGCTACAACAAGAATTTGAAATAACGCTATTGTCAAGAAAAATAATACATCTGCGTTTCCAAAAATCATCCTCAACAAAAGTAAAAGCACAGAAAATCCCTTATCTTTTGTTACTTCTGAAAGCACTCCTGACCATTCCGAAATCGTTGTTGGCATGGATAAAAACCATCTACGATAAGAAGCTGTATCTCCCACCATTGCGTCAGTTCTGAGTGCCGCAGCTACAATATATGGGATAACAAGAATGAGAGCTGCTGGAACGCTCCAGCGTTCTTCTCGATTTCCCAGTACAATTTCCTGCCTTTTAGGGATAAAATACACTAAAAAAGCTCCTCCCACAAACAGCCAGATCAACAACCACCAATAGTTTGTCAATGTCATATCTTTAATCCTTTCATTTACTACACTGCATATAGTACAATGTTAAATTTCTTAGAAAGTTCCTCTATCTGGTAACGACATAAGTGATCACACTTCCTATCGCTTCTTTCTATTCACCCCATAGAATTTCGCTATTGCAATCCCGATATCACTTATCAAAAATAGCGCCAAACTATAGACTTCCAGTTTCTAATTATATCATGCAACGCCCCTTTTTCCAATTGCTTTCCTCTAATTTAAAGTAAAAAATTTTCAATTTTGTGAACTATTTTTTATCTGGACAATACATATCATCTAACTTAATTTTTTTATATCTAATCAATAAAGTAAATATCAGACTTTGTACAGTCCAGCACAGAAAAATAGTACAGATTTTCACGAATTTACCTTTCCTCTTCTCATAAAAATGACTACCGTTTCAATCTTCTGTACATCCCTGATTATATGATTAGTTCCCAGAGCTTGCCCATTCTACACAGTAATCATTCTTTGCACAACCTTCCGAATTCCATCTATTATTCTATTGCTATGGCAGAGGCGATTCTGCCATAGTCTGTTAATTTTTCAGACCATAGAAACTGTAATAATTGACATATGTGTGATAGACATCATGTTAGAAAAAGACTAACAGCCTGGTTGAGCGGAAAACACTGGCCAGGCTGTGCTTGTTTTATCCCAGATCGACCGGTTTCTTTTCCGGCTGGCGTGCCAGAAAACTATCTCTGTTTTGTGAAATCTTATTCAATTCCATCCACTGTTCCCGGATCTCCTGATATGCTGCATATTGCTCTTTTTTCCTTGCAGTCAACGCTACTTTTTCTTCTTTCAAGGTTTGAACAGGCGGAAATTTCTCATTCCCAAAAATCTTCTGAAGCTCCTTATTTGCAGCATCATGTAGATCCAGATCCGGACGGTGCGCATCCTTAAATGCTTTCTTTTTTCCACCTTTGCAGTAAGCCCGGTAAGTATTCATGGTACTGAAATACTGTCCCAGCAGACGCAGTTCCCGGTTCACTTCCTTGAGGCGGGTTTCTGTTTCTTTCATTTCTGCTTTTTTCTGTTTGAAATCAGCAGTTACTTCTGCCAGAATGACATCCAGTTTTTCTCCATCCAGCAGCCCGTTCTCTGTCAGGAAATTAAAAGTCTTTGCCTGTTCCTGAAGATTATGCACCTTTGCCCACTGCTCATATCCGGCACTTGATTTCACCTTTGCATTATGCTCCATATCAACTATGCGGCCTATGGATTCTGTACCTGTAATTTGACGATTTTTTTGCGATTTCAACTTTTGCTCAATTTGAACAAAAGTGATTGGTGCAGTTCCAAGAATCACAGCTTCCACCGCAGCTTTTTCAAACGCATCCCCCAGCTTTTTCCCCGTTATTGCTTTCTTTTTTCCAGGAGGCAGATAGCTCCATTTGCCGCGGCTTTCTTTCACCTGGATGCCATATATTTCAAACAGTTTTCGCTTAAATTCTTCCGTGTCAGCGCTGTCTTGAATAATTGTTAAAATGGCCTGTCTCAGCTTCTCTTTTTCCGTTTCAAACTTCGTAGGCTTCGCAGCTGTATCGGCCTGCTTTTCTGTCTTCCGTTTTCTTTCCTGTCCCCGCTGACCAGCCCGGTATTCCTCATTGGTTATCCGACGGTCAGAGTGCTGCAGATCTACCTGATTCAATCCCTGTTCCCGGCACATTTCCATCACTTCTTTTTGAAGATATTTCAAAAACGGCTTCGTACAGTTATGCTTGAATCCTGCTCTGGTATCGCAGGGGCGCATCGCGTAAGGAAGAGGTTCCATATCCATCATCCGGACACTGTTCAGCACAATGTGAACGTGAATATTTCCGGATCCATTGGAACCATCTTCATGCGTACAAACCACTATCTGATGCCCCGGAAAATGCTTCCTGGCAAACTCCTTTCCCATCTGCTGTACCTGTTCCATGGTCAACCCCAACTCCTGATCTTTTGGGTCAAAACTGATGATGTAATGGTGGGTCTTAATTTCTGACTTTCGCTTATTTTTCCCATACTGCTGATTGACTTTCCGGCACTCTCTTGCAAAAGTCTGAGGGTCACAGTTGATTCCCTCCAACAGATAATTTTCTCTCGGAATCGGATACCCGTCTTCATCCCGGATCAGCTTGCCGGTGTTTTCATCATGCTGGAAGGTCAGATAACGTTCTGTCTCTGTGTAATCTGCATTTTTACTGGCAATATGCTTCAGGATAGCCATCAGGCATCACCCTCCAGCTTTTCAATTTCCTGCTTGATCCGGCTCAAATCCGCAAGTCCATGTCGGCATTCTTTTAAAAGCCGCGCCTCCATTGGATTCCCGCCGTTCAGCCAATGTGCAATCTGATTGATATTGCTTCCAATCCTCCCACACTGGGCTGCAATTTCGTCCAGCGTCTCGCTGTTGTATACCGGCTGTACAGTCACATTGACCTGAGCTGTCATAATCGCCTGCCAGATAAAATCCGACTGCGAAACACCCAGCTTCTGCAGCTGGGACATGAACTGTTCCCATTCTTCATCATTTAGCCTGGCGTGTGCGATATGGGTACGCAGTTCAGGATTGTAGGTGGCTTTTTTCTTCATGTAAAAAGACTCCTTTCCGTCATTGAGAAGCAATGACATTTTCAGGTGGTGTGCATCCTGAAAATCCTCGAGGGTCTGGGGAAACGAAATCCCCAGCAAGATATGGCGCAGAAGCATAAAATCGGTGTGCTACATTTTATGTGCTACCTGATTGTGCTACAAGCCGAATCTTGCTCTTGGCTTCCCGACTCTCGTAATGCTTCCTCTACCCGATATCGTTTCTCTTTCTTTTCTTCGCAGCAAAACTTCAATACAAGCCTCCATATGTCGGAAAAGCGTAAATTTTGTCGATTAAAAATTAGTGAAACTATTTTCGCTCAGTGGTATAATAAAAATAGAAATACCTCTGAAATTACAACAAGAGGGAAGCCGGATTTCTTTAAAAAAGAAAGATTCCGCATATATCTACTACTTCACAAACAATACCGCTGCAGTACGGATAATCGACTTTTCAGACCACAATCCCAGATAGATTGTAAAAGTCGCCCGACACTGAAAGAAGTAGAATACATATACTCAGGCGACAGACATAATCTCTCCCCATGAGATTTTCTGCCGCCTTTTTCTATTGAAAAAAATGAGGAGGAGATTTTATGCTCAAAGCAACACAGGAAAAGAAACAACATCCGCAATATCTGGAGTATCTGGAGCGGTTCGAATCCACTTTGACCGGAATAGAAGCCGGTCTGAGAGGAACTGGTGACCCTTCACTTATTGTTGACAAATGTCTGGATATTGCCCGGGATTTTTATGACTGCGACAGTGCAGCACTTGTAGAAACTAATATGGAGCTTGGATACGGTGTTTGTGTTTCCGAGCATTGCAGGGCGGGTATACCAAGTTATGAAGGCCGCGTCATCAATGTCACATCAGATGAAACACCTTATCACCTATATTCCCTCTGTATCCACTCCATATAATCAATGGTAAATAAACCACAACTGCCCACCCCAGTCTCCATCGATATTCTTTTTTTCCACACACTGTCTCTACTCGTTTTACCGATGTCAGCATAGACAATATTGCCATGACGGCAACCCATCCAAGTATTAATATATAGTTCTTGTCCATATTCTTCTCCAAATAACTAATTGATATTGCAAGGATTTCCTTTCCTGCTACGTATATCTTTCGATATTTAATTTTACCATTCTTATTACACTCTCACAATCCCCTGTATCGTCTTCTTCACAACCTTATTCTTATCGAATTCCTGCATCATCTTATCTCTTGCACAGAGTCCCATCGCTTCACGCTCTACGTGGCTCATATGGGCAATTTTATCCATTTTCAGATACAGATCGTTCCAATCCCTGGCTTCACACAAAAAACCGCTTTTACCGTCATCTACGGCTTCCTTGCAGCCCGGGATATTGCTGGTGATCACCGGTCGTCCGGTTGCCGCTGCTTCCAGAAGTACATTTGACATTCCCTCATGATAGCTCGGTAATACAACACAGTCCGCTCCTGCATAATATGGTCTTGGATCTTCTTTAAATCCATGGAACACTGCGATTCCGTCGCTGACCAGCTGATCGATTTTTTCTTTATATTCATCCTCGAAGAATCCTACCAGATCCAGGACAAATGGCACATCTTTTCGTTGTAATTCTTTTGCGGCAGAGAACAATTCATCCATTCCTTTTTCTTTCATGATTCTTCCAAGATATAGGAAATGTACTTTGTCGTTCTCTGGATATTTCTGATAGTCATAATACTGAAGATTCACTCCCGCGCCCTTCAGCAAACACATCTGATCACGACGTATGATCCGCTCCTGTAAAAATACTTTTGCATTTTCTTTATTTTCAAAATAAACGGTCTGAGCTTTTTTTAAAGCTACTTTATACATTCTTATAACGATTTCCCGTAGTCCTTTTTTCTGAAATGCTGTCCCAAGTCCCTGTACATTTACACAATAAGGAATTCTCATTCTTCGACAGGCATATCCGGCATATACGTTAGGTTTAATAGAATATGTAACTACCATATCCGGATGATATTCTTTCAGTAATCGACGGTAAGTCATATACAGCTTCATATCTGTTTTTGGATTGATGCCGCGTCGGTCTACGTCTGTCTCGATCATCGTACAGCTCATAGCTGCAAAGTCATCCTCATGTCCTACGAATGGTGTGCTGATGATCACATCATAATCTTCCATGAGTTTCTCGATCAGTTCTCTTCTGAACTGCCACAGCATATAAGAATGATTCGTAATGACCATAAGCTTCTTCTTTGCTCCGGTTCCGCCTTCTACGACTCCGTCACTTCGAAGTACGGAAAATATTGTTCCGATAAAGCAGCGGATATCCATAAGTGGTCCCATCTTACGTACATATTCACCATCAAGTCTTGCTTTTACCGGAATCTCAAGTTCATCTCTTCTGTTGATCTG
>OLPT01000724.1_pt1 | contig 22953 bp, 19 predicted proteins | sample 1673051 | NCBI WGS metagenome assembly OLPT01 (sample SAMEA3136750, study PRJEB25190) | human gut metagenome | biome: human gut; feature: human-associated habitat; material: faeces | place: Austria | collected 2013
GATTCCCTCACTCAAAACGATTCTGTCCAGTCCTGGAGGACAGATGAGTACTTTTTCTTTATTTTTATCACAGAGGACACCATCTGCTACTGCAAAAACTGTATTGTCCTCATCTACTGTAATCTCCGTAAGTTTAGAACAGTATGCAAAAGCATCCGGAGACAAATTCACCAGTTCTGCCGGAAGTTCCACAGTTGTCAGGTTCATACCCGAAAATGCTTTACTTCCTATGGTTGTCAGACCACTGGGAAGAACCAGTTCTGTGATCTTCTTACAGCCTTTAAATGCCGATTCTGCAATCTCTGTTGTTCTTCTTGGCAGTGTAAAGGTTCCCTCTTTTCCACTAGGGCAGAGAAGCAGCTTCGTTCCCGCCTTGTCATAAAGAACTCCGCCTGCTGCTGAGAAGTTTGCATTTCCTTCTTCTACCGAAATTTCCTGAAGCTGATCACATCCGGCAAAAACACCGGCTCCCAGTTCTGTTACACCTGAAGAAATTGTAAACTCTGTAAACTTATTTCCGGCAAAAGCCTCTTCGCCGATGCTCATTATACCTGATGGCAGCTGAATCTCTGTCAGTCCGCATCCTGCAAAAGCACTGCCTCCAATCTCTGTAATCTCATTTCCCATGGTTATACTGGAAAGAGATTCACAGTTCAGGAAAGTTCCCCATTTTATGATAGTTACCTCTTTCGGCACTGTAAAGGAACTAAGGCTTTTACAATTTGCAAAGGCAAGATTTTCAATTTTCTGGATATTATCTGGAAGTTTTATGGTTTCCAGAGACGTACATCCATAGAACATTCCTTCACTGATGATTCCCAGCTCAAGGCTGTTCGGTATCTCTACAGATTTAAGACCTGCACAGTTTTTGAAAGCATAATCTCCAATCTCATATACTGTAGTGGGAAGAGTGATTTCCGTAACCTCACTGAGACCAGCAAATGCATAATTTCCGATTGTTGAAATATTTTCTACTACTATTTTGGTTACCTTTAGACCTGTCCAGGGAGCCTTATTTGTTTCACTGTAATTGCTCATACTATGAAATCCACAGATTGTGAGTGTTCCATCAATCAGATACCATTCTGCACTGTAACCGCAGGTTCCCCATTTTCCCATAGATTCAAAAGGAATTTCTTTCTCTGTGGCATACTTCTGAATATAACTTCCCTCATAACCACGAATTGTCAGCGCACCGCACTTACGGAAGCTGGTGTTTTTCAGAGATGTCAATTTGGGATATGCCGTTACTTTCTGTAAAGAAGTACAGCCTTCAAAAGCGTTTTCTCCAATAGATTTCAGGCTCTTTGGAAGTTCCAGTTCTTTTAAAGAAGTACAGCCATAAAAAGCATACCCATTAATGGAAGTGATTCCCTCTTCCAGTTCAATTATTTCCAGCGAAGTACAGTTTTCAAAGGCGGAAGCCCCTATAGAAGTGATTCCTTTTCCCAGTCTGCAGTAGCGGATATTCTTGCCACTCCATGGAGCCGGATTGTCTATGTCATAATCCGCCATGGCACCGGTCCCGGTAATACATAATACATCGGAATCATAAATTTCCCAGGTAAGAGAATCCCCACAGCTTCCTTTTTCACCGACTTCCCCTTTGATTCTTCCACATTCTACACAAGAATAAACTTTTTTCCCATTGGAAAGTTCTTTGTAGCAATCTTCTGAGTAAGTATGATTGTCTGGATTTTTTGTATTTTTTGCAATTCTGGTATCCGTCAGACCACATCCGCAGATACATTCTGCAGTTTCTGTTCCGTCACTGCTGCAGGTACCGTCATTATTGAAAACATACTCGCCAGGAAACATCTTGTCATAGGCAATCCATTTGCTGCCGGAACTGCCAAATGCATTTGAAGTCATGATACTTGTCGGCCAGTTACCATTTACCGGATAATAAAAAGTTATACCTTTTACCTGATCAAAAACATCTGAAGAAGAAATATCAGGCTTGGTATTTCCCTGAAAAAACACAATTTTTAAACGTTTGGCACAATCAAACGCATATTCACCAATCTTTGTCAGCGTAGATGGCACTACTATTTTCTCAATACCACATGCACTAAATGCACGTCTTTCTATTGTTTTTATACCTGACAAATCTATTGCTTTTAAAGAACTGCAGCCCTCAAATGCACGCACACCAATTGTTTCCACCTGTGGCATTTTTACTTCGCCAAGACTCGTACAAAACCAGAATACAGAGGCTTCCATTGTTTTCAACTGCGGCATATCCATTGTCGTCAATTTGCGACAGTCGCCAAATACTGAATCCGCAAGTGTCTCCACCTGCGGGATTTCCACAGATTCCAAACTGGAACAACCATAAAATGCACCGCTCCCAATTGTTTTTGCCTGTGACATTTTTACTTCACTAAGCCCCGTACAGGAATAAAATGCATTTTTTCCAATGGTTTCAACATGTGATATTTCTATTGTTTTCAGCGAAGTCATACCACTAAATGCATTATTTCCAATCTTTTTGACACCATCCTTGATAATTAGTTTTCTGGGAAGCATTCTGCTCCAGGGAGCCGAATCACTGTCGGCATAATCCCTCATTTCTCCATTTCCACTGATAATCATAGTACCGGTTTTATAATCATAATCCCATGTTATTCCAGTCCCGGCTTCATCCATAACCTCTTCATCTGAAAACTCAATTTCATCCGCGTCAGCTTCACTGCTTCCATCCCCGACACTATCAGCGTCCTCCACAGATATCTCATCTGTTTCATCTGCCTCATCAAGCCCTGTTTCCACTTCATTTTCCGATGAAAAATCTTCTCCACTTTCTTCATCTTCTGTTTCCAGCTCCGTATCTGTTTCTTCCTCTGCATAGCTCTCCACTTCTGCTTCAGAAGTAAAATCTTCTGCATACACCCCCACAGGCTGCCCCACCATGGTTACGGCCAGAAGAACCGCCAGCCCGTTTTTCAGCTTCTTCCACTGAATCATAAAAAACCTCCCTTATCGTTATCGTTTTTCTCATCCCTGTACGGACATACTCTTTTTCTATGTAAATCCTGATAAAAATTTACATAGAATTCACATAATCTTCACATTCTACTTTATTATATTCTGTCGTAAAAGGCAACCATCATTTCCCCAAAAAAATCTCAAAAAAATCGCTTACCCATCTTATGACGAATAAGCGATATTTTTATAATATGTGTATTATATTTATGCGAGAGCTTTCTCCAGTTTTTCCACCATTTCATCAATGTGTTCCTTGGTGATCACCAGAGGCGGTACCATACGAAGCACATCACTTCCTGCTGAAATTACCAGCAGTCCCTCTGCAAGGGCTTTCTTTACCACAGTTCCTACAGGAACATCTTTCACAACCAGTCCCTGAATGAAACCTTTTCCACGACGTGCGGAAAGTACCTCATACTTATCCACAAGTTCGTCCAGTTTCTGCTCCAGATATGGAGTCAGCTCCTTTACATGATCCAGAATATGATCTTCTTCAAAGATGTCAAATACTTTGCTGACTGCTGCACATACGAATGGATTGCCACCATAGGTAGTACCATGGTCTCCCGGCTCCAGAGAAGTCTCAGCTACTTTTTCCCCAAGGACAAAAGCACCTACCGGCACACCACATCCAAGAGCCTTGGCACTGGACATAACATCTGGTTTCACACCATATCCCTGCCATGCAAAGTAGCTTCCGGTACGTCCCATACCGCACTGTACTTCATCAAAGATCAGGACGATATCTTTCTCATCACAGATTGCGCGAAGTCCTTCCAGAAATTCTTTCTGTGCAGGGTAAATACCACCTTCGCCCTGCACTACTTCTGTAATGATTCCGCAGGTCTTGTCTGTGATCTGGGCTTTGACACTTTCCAGATCATTAAAATCTGCAAATCTCACACCACCGATCAGTGGTTCAAAGGGTTCTCTGTAATGTTCGGTTCCTGTTACAGAAAGCGCCCCCATACTTCTTCCATGGAAAGAATGATTCATGGCAATGATCTCATATTTCTGTGCTTCTTTGCCATATTTCTTGTAAGCATATTTACGGGCAACTTTCAGTGCTCCCTCAATGGCTTCTGTACCACTGTTTGTAAAAAATGCTTTGCAGAGACCGCTGGCTTTTACCAGTTTGTCTCCTGCTTCGCTCATAGGTTCATTATAATATAAGTTGGAAATATGTGTCAGCTTGTCGATCTGGGCTTTCAGGGCCTCATCATATCCAGGATAATGATAGCCCAGTGCGTTTACAGCAATACCCGCTGCAAAATCCAGATATTTTTTGCCTTCTGTGTCGTAAAGATAACATCCTTCTCCCCGGTCAAACATCACCGGAAAACGGTTATATGTATGCAGAATACTCTGTTCTGCATGTTCCATCTGATCATGCATGCTCATAGTAGTATTTTTCGCCATCCTCTCTTAAAATTGCAGTACCGATACCTTTGTTTGTAAAGATCTCCAGAAGAAGACTGTGAGGGATACGTCCGTCCAGGATATGGACTCTGTTTACCCCCTCCTCAATAGCATCAATACAGTTCTGAAGTTTCGGGATCATTCCTCCGCCTACATATCCTTCACTGATCAGTTTCTCTGCTTCCTGTACATGGAGTTCGGAAATCAGAGTATCCGGATTATCTTTGTCTTTATATACACCTTCAATATCAGAAAGAAATACCAGTTTCTCAGCATGAACAGCTTCTGCAATAGCACAGGCTGCATCATCTGCATTGATATTGTAGGAATCAAAATTTGTATCAAATCCAACAGGGAACACGATCGGAAGAAAATCTCTTTCCAGAAGGTCCTGAAGGATCTTCGGATTAACCTTTTCGATATCTCCTACAAATCCGATATCTTCTCCCTTAGATAATTTCTTATGGCACTGAAGAAGCCCGCCGTCTTTACCGCTGATACCAACAGCCTGCACACCAAGAGATTCTACCAGTGTTACCAGTTCTTTGTTCACTTTGGCAAGAACCATTTCTGCGATCTCCATGGTATCTTTGTCTGTTACACGAAGTCCGTTTACAAATTTTGGTTCCATGCCTACTTTGTTAACCCAGCGGCTGATTTCCTTGCCACCGCCATGAACGATGATCGGTTTGAATCCGATCAGTTTCAGAAGTACGACGTCTTTGATGACATTTGCCTTCAGTTCTTCATCCAGCATGGCACTTCCGCCATATTTTACCACTACGATCTTACGGTTAAAACGCTGGATATAAGGGAGTGCTTCAATAAGAGTCTCTGCTTTGTCCAGATATTTCTGATTTACCATTTTTCTGTCTCCTCGGTATTTTATTCAGTTACCCTGACACCTGCCGTTTCACAGTAGGATGCTGTCAGGATCTGTAATCTGCATTTATTTTAATATAATCATAAGTAAGATCACAACCCCATGCAGTTGCTGCACAGTCGCCCATCTTGATGTCTGCAATGGCTGTCACTGCATCCTCAGAAAGAATCTTTGTAGCTTCTTCCTCACTGTAATCTACTGCTACACCGTTTTCGATGATCTGAATCTTTCCAGCTTTGCTTTCAAAATAAAGATCTACTTTTTCCGGATCAAACTGTGCCCCTGAATATCCCATGGCACAGAGGATTCTGCCCCAGTTGGCATCATGACCATAGATGGCTGCCTTGGTAAGAGAAGAAGTAACTACGGATTTACTTAAAGTTACTGCCTGTTCTTTGCTTTCTGCACCGATGATCTTTACTTCAAACAATGCTGTAGCACCTTCTCCGTCTCCGGCGATCTTCTTTGCAAGGGTGGTGTTGATGTAATTCAGTGCCTCACAGAATTTCTGATAGTCTTCGTTCTTTTCTGTAATTTCCGGATTACCTGCCATGCCATTTGCCAGAAGAAGGACGGTATCATTGGTAGAAGTATCTCCGTCTACAGATACCATATTGTAAGTGTCTTTTACATCCTGGCTCAGTGCTTCCTGAAGAAGTTTCTTGGAAATACACGCATCTGTTGTAACAAAACCAAGCATGGTACACATATTCGGATGGATCATACCGGAGCCTTTACACATACCACCAATGGTAACGGTCTTTCCACCGATTTCAATCTCCACTGCCACTTCTTTTTCTTTTGTGTCTGTGGTCATAATAGCTTTTGCTGCTTCGTTACCGGCTTCCAGAGTTCCCTGAAGCTTCGGAGCCATAGCCCTGACACCTGCTGCCAGTTTCTCAATTGGAAGCTGCATTCCGATTACACCGGTAGAAGCTACCAGCACACTGTCTGCATCTACATTCATAGTCTCTGCTGCTGCTTTGGCTGTCTCTCTACAGTAACCGAAACCTTCTTCTCCTGTACATGCATTGGCGATTCCACTGTTACAGATGATCACCTGTGCAGATGGATGATTGTATACAATATCCTGGTCCCATTTTACAGGAGCTGCTTTTACGATATTTGTAGTAAAAGTACCTGCTGCCACACATGGCTTCTCACTGTAGACCATAGCCATATCTGTTCTTCCCTGATATTTGATACCAGCTGCTGTAGATGCAGCCTGGAATCCTTTTGCTGCTGTAACACCGCCTGTAATGATCTTCATAATCGTAATTCTCCTCTCTCCTGTTCCTATGGAAGCATCGGGATCTGGTGAAGACCTTCTGCCTCATCAAAGCCAAACATAAGGTTCATATTCTGAACAGCCTGTCCTGCTGCACCTTTTACAAGGTTGTCAATAGCACCCATCATGATCACACGTTTTGTTCTCGGGTCAATCTTGAAGTTCACGTCCACATAATTGCTGCCTTCCACACATTTGGTCTGAGGGCAGACATCCTTATCCAGAACCCGGATAAAGGTTTCATCCGCATAATATTTATCATAAGCTGCTCTTACTTCCTCATAAGAAACTTCTTTCTTAAGGGAAGCATATGCAGTTACCAGAATACCTCTGTTCATTGGAACCAGATGTGGGGTGAAATTGATCAGAACTTCCTGTCCACATGCATAGCCCAGCTGATCCTCGATCTCCGGTGTATGACGGTGAGAAGCGACTCCGTATGCTTTGATGTTTTCGTTTACTTCGCAGTAAAGATTAGGAACTTTGGCTCCTCTTCCTGCTCCTGATGTTCCGGATTTTGCATCAATGATAATTGTATTCGGATCGATCAAATCTTCTTTCAGAAGTGGATAAACAGATAATGTGGAACAGGTAGGATAGCATCCCGGGTTGGCAATCAGTCTCGCTTTCTTAATATCCTCTCTGTTAACCTCGCAGAGTCCGTAAACAGCTTCCTCAATAAACTGTGGTGATTTGTGTTCGATACCGTACCATTTTTCATATTTTTTTACATCTTTGATACGGAAATCAGCGCTGAGGTCGATCACTTTGGCTTTGGAAAGGATCTCTTCATTTACAAGAGACGCACACAGACCCTGTGGAGTTGCTGTAAAGATCACATCTACCTCGTCTGCCAGTGCTGCCATATTGTCATCCATACATTTTGCATCTACCAGTTTAAAAAAATTCTGGTAAACATCTGCATATTTCTGGTCTATATAACTTCTGGAGCCATACCATGCTACTTCTACATCTTTATGTCCAAGGAGCAGTCTTGCCAGTTCGTTTCCGGCATATCCTGTTGCTCCGATGATTCCTGCTTTTATCATTTATACTTCCTCCTTATCTCCCAGTCTTATAAAAAATTAACTGCATTGATTATACATCTATTTTGCATAATATGCAATACATAATTTTAACGGATTTTGCACCTGTTTTTCTTGAATTCATGAATAGTCGTGTATTATTTCCTATTTTATGGTGCATTTTTATACAAAATATTTTTTAATTTTTTTGTATATTGCTATTGCATATTTATAAAAATTGTTGTATATTAACCATTGTCAACGAGATTTGACATCACTTATCATAAGACAACAATTGTACATTATAATATAAATTGCTTCATCACGCTACAATTCTAAATTCTTATTTTAACAAAAATATACGTATCTGCCAAGTGCAGAACGATAATTTTCAGGAGGAACTTAATTATGAAAGAAAAAGTTGTATTAGCATACTCAGGTGGTCTTGATACCACAGCACTTATCCCATGGCTGAAAGAAACTTTTGATTACGAAGTTATCTGCTGCTGTGTAAACTGCGGACAGGGAAACGAACTGGATGGTCTGGATGAAAGAGCCAAACTTTCCGGTGCATCCAAATTATACATTGAAGACATCGTAGATGATTTCTGTGACAACTATGTAATGCCTTGTGTACAGGCTGGTGCTGTTTACGAACACAAATATCTTCTCGGAACATCTATGGCACGTCCGGCTATCGCAAAGAAACTGGTTGAGATCGCCCGTAAAGAAAACGCTGTTGCTATCTGTCATGGCGCTACAGGTAAAGGTAATGACCAGATCCGTTTTGAACTTGGCATCAAAGCCCTTGCTCCGGATATCAAGATCATTGCTCCATGGCGTGATCCGAAGTGGACCATTGATTCCCGTGAAGGCGAAGTTGAATACTGCAAAGCACATGGCATCGATCTTCCGTTCGCTATGGATCAGAGCTACAGCCGTGACTGCAACTTATGGCACATCAGCCATGAAGGGCTGGAACTGGAGAATCCTGCCAATGAACCGAACTATGACCACCTTCTTGTATTAGGTGTTTCTCCGGAAAAAGCACCGGATGAACCGGAATACGTTACAATGACATTTGAATCCGGTGTCCCGAAAACTGTAAACGGCAAAGAGATGAAAGTTGCTGATATCATCCGCGAGCTGAACCGTCTTGGCGGAAAACATGGTATCGGTATCATCGATATCGTTGAAAACCGTGTTGTTGGTATGAAGTCCCGTGGTGTATATGAGACTCCTGGCGGAACAATCTTACTTGAGGCTCAGAAACAGTTAGAGGAGCTGACGCTTGACCGTGCTACTATGGATACAAAGAAAGATATGGGTAACCGCATGGCCCAGATCGTATACGAAGGAAAATGGTTCACACCGCTTCGTGAAGCTGTTCAGGCATTTGTAGAGTCCACTCAGAAATATGTGACCGGTGAAGTTAAATTCAAACTTTATAAAGGAAACATCATCAAAGCCGGTACTACTTCCCCATACTCCTTATACAGTGAGTCTCTGGCAAGTTTTACAACTGGTGACCTTTACGATCATCACGATGCAGATGGATTCATTACATTATTCGGTCTGCCGTTAAAAGTTCGTGCAATGAGAATGCAGGAACTGGCAAAAGAAAACCAAAAATAAGTTTGTGCTTTGCACAAACGATAACTTCTTGAACGACAGTTCAAAAATTTCCCCCGGTAACAGAATGTTCTTATCACTCTGCTGCCGGGGCTTTTATCTCAGATATTTCATGCCATGTTCAAATTCCAGGTTCAGTTTCAGATGAAATACAAAAAATATTTTAGTTCGTACTCTGTTTTTCCTTTAATAAATAAATTCTGGATTCAAAATCCGTACATGGCTCTGCACCTTGCGGAACTTCTCCTGCACTCACATCCGTAGTGATCAATCCAAGGTTCATCAGTTCATCACCATAATGTTCTGTATTTGCCAGTTCATTCTCATACAGTTTATCCGGATCCAATCCCTGTAGTTTTACGCAGCTATATGGCAGATTTACACCATTCAGAACTCTGTAATAGCCCACAAGTGCTTTGCTTTTATCTTCACTGACAACCATCCAGACCGTTTCATTTCCGTTAAACGGACTTTTCAATCTGTAAAATGTACCGAACTGAAGTAATTCACGATATTCCTTCATAAATCGGATCTGTGCTTTCACTTCTTCTATCTCTGCATCAGACAACTTATTCAAATCCAGTTCATAACCAAACGTTCCAAAATACGCAACATTTGCCCTTGTATGTAACGGTGTATTACGAAAAACCTGATGATTTGGTATTACAGATACATGGCTTCCCATACTGCTGAGCGGATAACACATGGATGTCCCATATTGTATTTTCAACCGTTCTACAGCATCTGAATCGTCACTAACCCATCCCTGCGGTGCATAATAAAGCATTCCTGGATCAAAACGCCCTCCTCCGCTTGCGCAGGACTCAAAAAGCACCTCCGGGAACGCTGAAGTCAGACGTTCATACAGATCATAAACGCCCAAAATATAGCGATGAAAAATTTCTCCCTGCTGATCCGCCGGATATGCGATACTGTAACATTCCGTAATGCTCCGGTTCATATCCCATTTTATATAGGATATGTTTGACTCAGAAAGCAATTTTGCAATCATCCCATAAATATAATCCACAATTTCTTTTCTTGAAAAATCCAGTACATATTGATATCTTCCATGAGATACTCGTCGTCCCGGTGTCTGTAAGATCCAGTCTGGATGTTTTCTATACAGATCAGAATCTTTATTCACCATTTCCGGTTCAATCCAGAGACCAAATTTCATTCCAAGTTCTTCGATTCGATTTGCAAGTCCACTGATTCCATTTGGCAGTAACTCCATATTTGCAATCCAGTCTCCCAGTCCAGCGCGGTCATTTCTTCTGGCACCAAACCAGCCATCATCCAAAACGAATAATTCTACGTCACATTTCTTTGCTTTACTTGCAATTTCAACCAGACGTTCTTCTGTAAAATCAAAATAAGTAGCTTCCCAGTTATTGATCAGAATCGGTCTGCATCGATCCCTCCAGTAGCCTCTGGCCAGACGTCTTCCGTAAAGCTTATGAAATGTCTGACTCATTCCATTTAATCCACTCTCTGAATAGACCATGACTGCTTCCGGAGTTTGGAACATTTCTCCAGCTTCCAGTTTCCAGTCAAATCCTTTCGGATTTATTCCTGCTGTTATTCTTGTTACATTGTGCGTGTCGACTTCCGCCTGAATACGGAAATTGCCACTGTAGATCAGACTGAATCCGATTGCTTCTCCCCGATATTCATTCGTATGTTTTCTCCGTAAAACCATAAATGGATTGTGTTCATGAGAAGAATTTCCGCGCCTGCTGTCAATTGCTGTGATTCCCTGTTCCAATGTTCTTTCTTTTATATAGCGTTCTCTCGCCCATGCTCCTGATAGCTGCATCCACACATAATCCTGATCTGGGAGATCCAGACTCAGACTCATTACATTTAACAGATGCACCGTTTCTGTTCCCGTATTTTTCACACAAACGCTCCGTGCAATTGCATTATACTCAGAAAAAACAGTATACAAAAGTTCCAGCAGCACACCGGTCAATGCATCTTTCAAATAAACCCGAAGTGTCATTGCTTCTTCGTCTGATTCTGTATAAGTAGCCGGAAGCCCCTGTAATTTTACCTTTCCCGCTGTAATCTCATATCCTTCATACACAAATTCTGAGATTCGACTTCCATTTTTTTGCAATATTTCAATTGCAGAATGTCTGTAATCCGTTGTCCCGTATACCGGATATTCCTGCCTGATATGCTCCAGAGAAAAATTCCGGTCACCCTCATATATATACGAACTCATGGGACGCTGACATTCTTCGACCAGATAAGAAAAATCTGCCTTATCATGAATTCTTTTTCCAAAATAAAGGTGTCCCATATGTCCGTTTTTTAATACGCACATAATGTAACTTATTTTGTCATTATATAAATGAAATGTTTTTGTTTCTTTGTGAAATACGATATTTCTCATAAATGTCTCCTCCAACAGATGCTACCAAATAGCTACATAAAAAAATCAGTTAAAGCAATACCGCATCTGTTCTGTTCCCTGTAAATTTTTCCATATAAATTTGCCATTTTCATATATCATATATCCATGCCAACTTTCCTCTTTTGGAATAGAAACAGATCCGGGATTCATGTAAATATAATCCGGATGTTCCACACATTTTGGTACATGGGTATGTCCATTCAGCAAAATATCTCCTTTCTGAAGAGGTGGCAGATTGCCCTCATTAAAATGATGACCATGTGTGGCATAAATTACATTTTTCTCATCTGCGATTACACAATAATCTGCCAGAACCGGGAACTCCAGCACCATCTGGTCTACTTCCGTATCACAATTTCCCCGCACACAGAGAATATCCTGTTTGTGTTGATTTAAAAGTGCGATCACTTCCTTTGGATTGTAGTCTTTTGGCAGATCATTTCTGGGGCCGTGATATAAAATGTCTCCCAGTAATAATAATCTGTCTGCCTTTTCCCTGCTGTATGCTTCCAGCAGTTCTCTGCAATAATATGCTGATCCATGAATATCTGATGCGATCATCCATTTCATAAATAATATCCTCCACGTATCCTATTTATTAAGTCTATCTATATTATTATGTTTATGTTCTTTTTGTTTTTATAAAAATAGTGACTAGATAACGTTTCCTTCTATTTTCTTTAGAGAACCAGCGTCTCTAAATCTTCCGGCACAAAAATAATTCCATTGAAATACTTTCGTCCTTCATTTTGATAAAGTTCTTTTCTTCGTAGCAGATTTATGTCTTCCGTATGATATAACAACAGATTTTTTACATGCAATTCTTCTGCCAGTTTGCTTGCATCTGCCACTGTGGAATGATGCTTTTCATACGGATGAAAAATATCTGCTTCGCTCTCCAGACAAAATGCTTCATGCAATAACCATGTGCTGTTCTCTGCAAACTGTTTTTCACATGGATTATATGGCTCATCACCGCAACAGGTAAGTTTTTCTCCATTACCAAGTTCCATGCAGAAACCGAATTGTTTCGCTTTCGTTGACTGGATATCGAAAAACGTAACTTTTTTAGATAAAATGCTGACAGACTCATCATCTGCAACGGGAATGAGATGCAGTCGTTTTCCAATAAACGCAACATCTTTCTTTTGCAGAAGTTTCACTGCCAGATTTTTCAGCAGTTCAATTAATTCTTCATGCGCATAGACCGTGGCCTCACCTTCATATTCGCCCTGTCTCATGTGCTGACAGATCATACGCAACATCCAAATGATACCGGTAATATGATCAATATGCTTGTGCGTCACAAAAATGGTTTTGATGTCCTTCCAGTTGATTCCGGCGTGTTTTAACTGATGCAGTATCGTACTTCCTCCACCACCGTCTACCATAAAATATTGCTGATCTTCCTGTAATACAAAGCAGGTGTTGTAGCACTCCGTCACAAGCGCACTTCCGGTTCCAAGCATTGTGAGTTCCATAATTTTCTCCTTCTGAATCCAAAAACTATAGGGATATTATAACACATATGATTTGCAAATACATTTTTTTCCATTCCTCTACTACACATTGCCAACATGCAATGTTATAATAGAGAAACATGATACTAAAATATTTTTGAGGTGAAAAAATGACCATACGAACTGCTACTATGAATGACTTAAATGCGATCACTGCTGTGGAAGCAGAATGTTTTCCAGCGGCAGAAGCGGCTTCCAGAGAAGAATTTTCCAAACGACTGACATATTATAACGACCATTTCTGGTTGATGTTTGATGAAGATAAACTCATTGCCTTTGTGGATGGATTTGTAACAGATGAAGAAACTCTGACCGACGAAATGTTCCATGACGCTTCCCTGCACAACCCTAACGGCGCATGGCAGATGATTTTTGGTGTAAATACGATTCCTGATTATCGCAAACATGGCTATGCCGGTGAACTGATCAAATCCTGCATTGCAGACGCAAAAGCACAGGGCCGAAAAGGACTTGTTCTGACCTGCAAAGAAAAATTGCTGCACTACTATGCAAAATTCGGTTTTGTAAATGAAGGACTTTCTGAATCCGATCATGGCGGCGCAGAATGGTATCAGATGCGTATTACATTTTAAAAAGGAGCCATTTTCGGCTCCTTTTACTTCCTGCTTATAGGACTTAATTCCGGGTAGCTGACGTTAGCCTTATATGACATTCTACTTCCAACGATAATGTCCCACAATATCATCCCGTTTTTCCAAAATATCCTATTCATAGGATTTCTGCCACGGATCATTGTGATGAATCACATATGAAACACCATTTTTATTTCTCCGGTCTGAAACAATCCCGATATGCTTTTGAAAAATGATGATATCTCCGCCCTGCCACTGCTCTGTTTTGGAAACATCGGTGGTCAGGCTTTCTCCATTATTGGCAAAAAACACCTGTAGATTTTTCACTCTGCGAAAGTCAATGTTTGAATCTGGCTCTTGGATATCATAATCTTCCGGATGATTCTGAATGTCTTCATTTACAAGCTGCATCAGATCATAACCGGCAGCCTGCATTGCAAATGCTACCACATCCGTACACACACCATAATTATCATTCGAATAACCACTGTTATAATATTTACTCTTATACTTCGGTTTTGTGTTAATATAATTCAAAGCTCCCTGAAGGATGTCTGTCTGATCGTCAATGCCATCCTGATCATAATCTATGGAGCTGTGCACTTGTTCATATTTTTGTTCGGATAAATCAGCTAATCTTTTCGGAGAAGTATGCTGATATCGAAGGAAAATGCCAATAACTATGACGACTACTATCACAAGTATAATAAAAATAAATTTCTTCTTTTTCATATAATCTAACCTATAATTTGTACAAGTCCAAGTTTCATGTGTTCTTCTCTCCAATTCTTTGTAAATGGTGGATCTGCCAAGTTTGTCTGCTATTAGAATATCAACAATCTCAATTTTTGAGTGCATTTATTTCGTTTTGCAGATATTCAAAAAATAACCCGATATGATAGCCATCCGCTACAGCATGAGCAATCGTAATATTTACGGGCATATCTATTCTATTACCATTCTTTTCATATTTTCCCATCGTAATAATTGGGAAAAAAGCCGGTTCCCCATTTGCCACTCTGCTTCCATAACCAGTAAAAGCCGTCCAAGGTGTACAGGAGATACAATAAAAATTTGCCGGTTGTTGTTCTTTTACTTTAATTCCTTTTTTGTCCTTATAAGTATGCATATCTGTTGTTATATTCTGAAAGCATTTTTCAAAATCTTCCTCATATTCCGACCAGCAATCGGAAAAAGTTTTGTCATCCTGATGAAAAATTGTATAATTTGGATTTATTTTATCCCATACGCATAAATTTCCTTTGTTGTCCCGAAACATCTTGAAATTTTCTATTTTATTAAGAACTTTGGTAACAATATATATTACAGTCGGATAAAATTTGTAGTTGTGAATATAGCAGAAATCCAATAAATTTTTAACATCAATTGGTGCTGTCATATTTACTTCTATTTTCAATTTTTCTGTATAATACCGATAATGTTCTTTACGCACCCAATTTTCAATATCTATCTTTTTAAAATTCATAAATCATGCCATCCCTTTTCATTTAGTTCTCTCCATTCGTTCACTTGACGCGGGGGAATGCTTATTTTGCGTTCAAATTTTATTTCATATCAAGTAAAATACCATACACCGTTTCGTTCCCCTTAACTACAAAAGTCAGATTTTCCTTTGCCTGATTCAACAGGTGAAATAAGCTCCGTACTTCAGATTGTCCATTTCGCATCGGATGTATGGATCTGAAATACAGTTCATCGTCATAGTAATAACGTTCATCTAACACTACAACCATTTTCACCGTATCACAAATCGCTGTAACCCCAAGCTCTGCCCTTTCCATCTGCGGAAAATGATATCCCTGCCGTATGTAATCCCGCACCAATATATCTGCTTCTTTTGCATCATTTGCATACACCACAGACACATGCGGAAATTCATTTTGATTTTTCCTTACAGGCAAGTGCATCATATTTTGAATAAAAGAAGAAAGTTCCGCATTAGTTCGAATCCGATTTGTCAAGCGGAAGGTCTGTAGGTTCGGCAGTTCTTCCATTCGTTTCATGGTACTCTGATCTATTTCTTTCGGTGAGATCATTTCTTCTGAATCACTGGAAAAAATGATCGGACGATCTTCACTCATATTCAGTAATACATTTAATTTTTCAACCGAAAGCAGATGTGCCTCATCCACCAATATTGCATGATAATCCTCTAACGAAAATTGTGTTTCCAACTGATTATCTGACAAAAAATCAATTCGCTGTAAACGTTTATGTAAAATTTCCCATTTCTTTCCTGCTTCCCCACAATGAATGATACAGACCTGCTGTCGGTTGGATAGTTTCATGGCAATATCATAAAGAAGCAATGTCTTTCCGGTCCCAGGCAGACCACTGAAAGAAAAATATCCGGTCTGTTCCTCGCGGATTTTCTTTAAAATCTGACGTTTGATATCCCGCTGCTGTGCCGTCAGAAAATATTCTTTGTTTAAAAATCGATTCGGTTCTGTCAACGGCGAAAACAGATACCATTCTGCCCGAAACAGATTTTCAATATCACCAGAATAGTCCTTGCCCTCTTTTTGCAAAGCCGCACACAACTGATTCCAACTTGCCTCTATTACATGATCGTGATTTGTCAACCGCATCAGGCGATTCTGACTGCTGATATAAGTATAAGACTGAATCGGTTTACCAAGTGCGGACAGATAATATCGATTTTGAATTAATTGTTTTTGTATCGCTTCCTCAGAAACTGCTCCACTTTTCAGCTCAATGTTGATGATCTGATTTTCTCTGATCTGCAACAAATCAAATTCTTTGCCTAGACGTGGAATCTGAAAAGAATAAAACAGTCGAAGTGCTGATACATCCTGCATATGAAGTTCCAGCCGCTCCACCAGTGCGCGCATACTTTCCAGTTCCCACTCTTTCATTTTCAGCATGTGTTCTCTGCCGGATAACTGCTGCTCCAGTTTTTGTAAATGTTCAATATTCTGTTTTCTGGTTAATGCATAAATAGATATTGATTTCATAAATTACCCTTTATTTATTGTACAAAGATTTACTGCATTGTATCATTTTATGATTTCATTTCACTGTTACAATAATTTTATTAAAGTAGCACCAAACACCATCACGCAAACACCAACGATTTTCTGTACATTCATCGTTTTTTTCGGAGATTCAAATAACCCGAAATGATCTACTAGTATGCCGCCGGTTGTCAGACCGATCAGAATAATGATGACTGCCAGTCCCGTTCCAAAAATTTCTGCCAACTCTACGTTTGCAAGTACATAAATGCCACCGAATACGCCTCCGATCCACATCCACCATGGATTTTTCTCATTCATATGTTCCCGTGTCTGCACCACCGCACATTTCCCCTGCATCAATCGTAAACCGATGCAAATAACGCATAAACAGCTTAATCCAACTGTAAATGAAATAGCAGACGCTTTGATCGGAGAATCGACAACTTTTCCCAGATGTCCGTTAATGGCAGTCTGCACACCACTTAATGCACCGGACAATACACCAAATATTCTCCATAGCCAGATATCCGCATGTGCATTTTCTTTCGGATTATTTTTGCCGGCTTCTCTTTTTGCCAGAGATACAATTACTACGCCAGCTACAACCAAAACCGCTCCAAAGATCCGAAATACGGAAATCGGTGTTTTCAATGAATAAAAGAATCCAAAATGATCAATTACCAGCCCCACCAGAATCTGCCCCAGAACCGGCAGTATAACCGCAAGCGTTCCGCCCAATTTTGCAAACAGTAAAATATTTCCAGTAACATATATAAAACTACAGATTCCACCAAACCAAATCCAGACTGGCTCATGCAACATTTTATCAAATGGAATATGTACACCCTGTCCTAAAATCAATAATAACAATACTAAAAATATCAATGAAACTGCAAAAGATACAAGCGATGCCCGATAAGGGGAACCTACTTTTTTCCGTAATCTTGCATTGATGCTTGTTTGAATCGGGACACCAATACCTGCCAGTATTCCAAAAATAATAGACATTTTCCAACCTCTCCTCTACTTCCTATTTTCTATCATACACCAAAAAAGACTATAAACCAAACTGTTATGTTCAGAAACAGTAAAATTTATAGTCTTCTTTTATGTTGAGACAAACTTATTATTCATTTATTTCATGTATTTTTTTATATTAACGATGTTATATGTATTTGTCAATCATTTATAGCATTTCGCCTTCATATACCATTCCAGGAAGGCATCTAACGTAAGCATATTATCCAGATCCAATGTTCTACTGATAACTTTTCTTTCTCAAATTCACGGTCAGTTTTGATTCTATCATATAGTAATCCACTCAATCATACATATTTTCCCATATCATATGCCTGTTGTAAAACCTGTGGACATTCTTTTACCAATCCGGCCTCCATGATATTTGGCGCATAAATTCTTCCCTTCACCACAGAATGATCCAAATGCTCCACAAATCCATCCAAATCTCCAAGGGAACGTTCAATGATATCTGTTCCAAGTCCTGCTGAAACAATATAATAAACATCCTTATGTCCAAGATTTTGCCAGATTGGATATGTTCTGTCGATACTTTTTGTTTATTAAAATAAATCCAACATACTATCCAGATAAATTGCTTCTCTGACCTGCAGTTGATACTCTGGTTTGGTCATATAATACAATAAAAATTCTAATACAATGGCACTACCTAATCCACGGCCTTCAATTTTAAAATTTGTAAATCCCATTGGCACATACACATTCTGAATATCGCCAATACTGATAAATGCTGGATTTTTCATCGCCTCTGAAAAACGATATCCATATGCAGCATTTGGTGCTGTACAACGATGATCTGGACAGTTTTCATCCAGATTTTGGAGACTGACCGTCTCATAACATTTCCTTCTATCTTTGCAGCCAATCCAACAACACTCATTGCACAAAAATTCTACTTTGTCTTTTCCTGATAGCGTCAATGTATTTAACTGATCAAAGGATTTATTTAATCGAAAATCAGGTACGATATACTGAAACTCTTTTCGTTTTACTTCTTCCGCAAATTCGTGAAAATCGGTCAATACTTTCGTTGTGGAAGATACTAAATAAAGATTCGGATAGTTTTGTTTTAAATAATCCACCAGTAATTCTGAATGGACGATAACACCATTTTTTACACTATTATTATCTGAATTACCATCTTCACTTCCTTGCTCAAATAAGGCACATAATTCGTTGCACTTTCTATCTGATAAATGTGCTTTTCTAAGCATGGAATTACTGAAAGTCAATCGGGCAGATATGCCATATTCATTTATCAATTTTAAAACTTCTTGCGGATTTTCATCTCCACATCCGATTCTTCCACCGCCCCAGAGACAGCCTTCCGGTGCACCGTAAATGGAACTGATCTCGCACCAGTCATAAAAATACTCTCTGTGCTCCTGATAAAGAGGAAGGAATATTCGATACAGATCATAAAATTCAAACAACCCCGGTAAATGATAATATGCTTTTTTCTTAACGACATTCATTTTTCATCACTCATCTATTCAAGAATGCCCTCGGCATTCGTACTGCGAGATGCACGTCATGCAGCGCATGACATATTCTTCTGTGCATCTCTGCAATTCTGCCAGAGGCTATATCAGATGGGAGATTGAGTCCCATTACTGATCTACACTTGTTGTTTACCACCTATAAAGGCGTTATCTCTCATCTGATATATCTTTTATCTTTTTTGCAGGAACTCCGGCATAGACGGTATTCTCCGGCACATCTTTTGTTACCACAGATCCGGCACCTATTACAGCGCCATTTCCAATAGACACTCCTGCTAAAATAGTCGCATTTGATCCAATCCAGACATTTTTACCTATGTGAATTGGTTGTGCAATCATTGATGCGCGCTTCGTCGGATTCATATCATGATTTAATGTCGCAATCACTACATTATGACCAATCAGGGCACCATCATCGATAAAAATACCTCCCTGATCCTGAAACTTACACCCACTGTTAATAAACACATTTTTTCCGATGTGGATATTAATTCCACAGTCCGTATAAAATGGTGGAAAAATTCCAAATGTTTCATCAATTTCTGACTGCGTCAGTTTACTCATCAAGCTTCGCAATTCTTCTGGTGTATGATAATTGTAATTCATTTCACATGTTAGTTTCATTGCACGTTGGGAAAATGCATGGAACTCCAGATGCAAAGGACTTCCACCACCAATATAAGATTCGTTTTTTATTGTATTTCTAAATTCTTCTGCTGTCATTCTCGTTACTCCATAAAATTCATATTTTAATCTACATTTTTTTCAAATCTTTATTTTAAATACATTTCAAGCATTCCATTTATAGAACTTTTTATCTCAGTTATGATATCCATACAGAGTTCTTTTTTCATTCCAGCCATAGTTCCAACTGCAAGAAGCTCTTTCTTTCCAGGATTACGACCATTTCCATCTACCGTAGTCGTATGTTCCCCATAATATGTGTTGCTGTATGTGAGATCATATGCCGGACTCAATCGCCAGCTATCTGCAGATTCATCATACAAATACAGGGAGATACGCTATCATATCTCCCTTAAAATCATTCTTTTTACCGTTCAAATGTCTTTCCCATGCTGAACTGCTCTAATAATGTACTCATTTCTTCATATTCCTTTCCGTCATTTACTACAAATATTGTATTTACTTCCAATTGAAGTGCCATCATTAGATTCATTGTATTTATACTATTGATGGCAGCCATTGTTGATACATTCATATTGCACCTCGCTTTACATAAAATCAGCCAATGTCATCTGACCATTGATCCAGCTTTTCTGCTCCGCCTTATGCACCCTATCATCCGGCATCCGATTTCCAATCAAAAACGGTGAGGTCGGATCATGTCTGGCATAATTTGTATTTACCGTATCCGCATCATAATTTGCATAACAATACCGACACAGATGCAGACAAGTATTATAGGCTCCGATATCTGCTCCCAACAAACAGGCACATTCTTTCCGAAGCTGATTTCTCTTTGGAAAATCCATGCTTGTATGCAATGCCTGTTCATAAATCTGTTCTGTCATGCATCCGCTGCAGTCTGCTCCATATACTGCCAGTTCGTCACCTTCTCCACATGGGCGGACCGTCATACCATGTTCTGCTGCAATCTCAATCATTGCCTTACCAAGATACAGACGTTCTTCTTTTTCCACTGCCCGCACTTCCGGGAAATTCTTTCGCACTTTCTGATACAGATCAATAAAGCTGATCACACAGTTTTTGGTATATCCTTCCAGTACAGATGCAATATGCGTGAATTGCCGGATATGATAATCTGCCGTATAAGTGTCATCCCCAACAATGGGATCATATCTCCAGCCAATTGAATCAATTCCTACAATCTCAGATAATTTCTGAAATGACAAAAGCACATGCTCTTTATCCGGAACCATCGGTTCAATTTCTTTTCCATAAGGTGTAATTGTTACATACCAATACATGCCATATGGCTGCAATAAATCCATATATTTTAGCATTGGTTCCGGATTCTTTGTACAAAATCCGATCAGATCTACAACGGAAGGATCTAAACTGTATTCCGTCACTTGAATTGGATTATAGGGATTTCGCACACAGACAAATCCTTCCCGTATTCTGTTCGCAAACCAGTCTGCATAAAATGCTGGAATGTCAGTACGCATCCCTGTATGAATAATCATAATTTCTGTCCTTTGCAAAATATAGTATAAAGACAGTATAGCATAAAATTTTCTGTTTTACTGTATATAAAATTCGTACTTTTTCAAAAATTTCACCATATTTGTACGGTAATTATTTTTATATATACAAAAACAGACCCACATTTTTGCGAATCTGCTTTTTCACCTGTATATTCTTCTTTCTAAAGTTGTAATTTATCTGTCATGGTTTCCTCCACATAATTTTTTCATTAATAAAGTAGATATCGGTATGACAAGTACACAGGACAGTGCTCCAAAAATCATAAAAATACAATTTTGAAACAAAAGCCTGGAATTTAACAGAATCCCCAAGGATTGTTTTTGCATTCGCAAGTATGCAAACAAAATCATGGATTCACCAAGATAAGCAAACAGTAACGTATTAACCGTTGTTCCCAATATGCTTTTTCCAATCTGCATTCCACTCTGAAACAGTTCTGTGTTACTCATATCTGGTTTATGTATCTTCACTTCATAGAGTGAAGTAGAAACAGTCAATGCCAATTGCAAAAAACAAAATGAATATTGTAATAAGCACTGCCGTAAACGCAGATAGCGTTTTTCGGTTTATTCCGTTTTGGTAAAACAACGTAATGCAACAAATAATCACACTGAGACAAATCGTCACTGGAAAAACCGGTACTCCGCTGGCAATAAGCCAGATCGCAATGCACAGAATAAGCAGGTTCCCTGCCAATGCAATTAGAGACATCACTCCTCTGTCGCCCCCGACAATGGCAATCAAAGCAACCAATATTAAACCAAATATCACTAACATAACGTTGTCCTCTTTTTCAAATTACTTTTTAATATTCCGGAGGTAATTAGCACGGAAACTGGTATTGCAAGTACAATACCGATACTTTCCACAAAAAAGCGGCAAAGTTCACACGGAATATGCAAACGAATAATTGTCAGAAACGATACATCATTATTCATACGAATCAGGCACATTGGTATCAATCCACTGATAAACACAAACAGCAATATATTAATCATCGTCCCCATAATATCATGTCCGATTTCTCTGCCTGATCGAAACAGCTGCCGAAATGATATTTCTGGTTTCAGCTTTATAATTTCACTTAATGCAGTTGATATATCTACCGCAACATCCATAATGGCACCCAGCCCGGACAGTAATATTTCTGCATAAAATATTTCTTCCGGATTATCGATACTTCTGAGATCCAGATATTCCATAGTAGAAAAATCCAGTTCTTCTGTATGATGTACAACCAGGGAGAAAACTGTCATAACCATTGCCAGCACACAGAGCGTAGATAAAAGTGCCGATACTGTTTTTTTATTGCATCCATTCATGCAAAACAAGGTAACGATTGCAAAGGCAATCACCATTTTATTGCAGACACGTGACATGCTCCCACCACTTAAATCACAGATTTTGAAGTGGGGGCTTCTTGCTCAATGGCTCTACTGAGCCAAGTATCTACA
>OLPT01000727.1_pt1 | contig 22812 bp, 37 predicted proteins | sample 1673051 | NCBI WGS metagenome assembly OLPT01 (sample SAMEA3136750, study PRJEB25190) | human gut metagenome | biome: human gut; feature: human-associated habitat; material: faeces | place: Austria | collected 2013
ATCGCATCCGCTTTGTGCTTGCCATCTGCGACGAGCTGGGTCGCGAGAAGCTCGTACTGGGTGCTTGGGGCTGCGACAACAACGGCTTTGACGCCGAGGCCGTGGCAGAGCTCTTCCGCGAGGAGCTCGCATCGGGCGACTTTAAGGTCAAGCAGGTGTTCTTTGCTGTGCCTTCTACGCGCTGGGATGAGGACTTCGCCAAGTTCGAGCACGTGCTGGCAAGCTTCCCCGAGCGTAACGAGGAGTCCTATGCCCAGGTTGCCGCACGCGCTGCGGCCGCCCGCGCCGCCGAGCAGGCCCAGGCTGCCGCCGAGGACGATGAGGACGATGACGATTGGCGCAAGTACCTGTAATCGGTACGGGCCGACAGATAGGTCGAGCCGGCGGGAGGGCTGCTCCCGTCGGCTTTTTACTAAAGGAAGGGCTTACGATGAAAAACGTTCTGTGCTTTGGTGACAGCAACACCTATGGCTATGATCCGGCTGGTATGCGCGATGGCACCGCGGTGCGCTATGCGCAGGATGTGCGCTGGTGCGGCGTGGCACAGCGTGACCTGGGCGAGGGCTGGCATGTGATTGAGGAGGGGCTCAACGGCCGCACGACGGTGCGCGACGATATGTGCCATCTGGACACTAACCTCAACGGCATTCGCGCGCTTCCGATGCTGCTCGAGGCCCATAAGCCGCTGGACGCCATTGTGATCATGCTGGGCACCAACGACTGTAAGACGGTCTTTAACGTGACAGCTTCCGATATCGCCCGTGGCGCCATGGCACTGATTCGCGCCGTCCGCGCGTTTCCGTGGACCGACGCTGCGTCTTGTCCGCGCATTCTGCTGATGGCTCCTATCAAGATCAAGCCGCAGATCGCCGATGTGTATATGACCGACTTTGACGAGCATTCCGTCGAGGCCTCGGAGCATTTTGGCGAGTACTATGCGCACGTGGCAGAGCAGTTTGGCTGCGACTTTTTGAATGCCGCCAATTTTGCCGAGCCGGGCGATATCGACTATCTGCATATGATGCCCGAAAGCCACGAGAGCCTGGGCCACGCCGTGGCAGCCAAGCTCCAAGAGATGCTTGGTGAGTAGCGCGACCCCAAACCACCACAAAGGTACCTTTGCGGTGGCTTGATTCGTTTGTTTGTCTCGATCTGTAACATCTAGGGTCGATTTTGCCGAGTTACTGTTACAGATCGAGATTATCTTCTCAGCGGAATTTGAATATCTCGATCTGTAACAGGTGGGCCGAAAAATGGATTCTAACTGTTACAGATTGAGATGTTTGTGGGAACCACCGCAAAGGTGCCTGTCCCCTTTGCGGCGGTTTTGGGACGGGGCTTAGTACTGCCACAACTAACGGCGTGCCATCTACCTGCGGCTTTGCGGGGGAATATCCTAACTTATCCCAAGCGCGTCGAAGGCGGCGCGGACGACCTGCTCGGCGGTGGGGCGGATATAGTGCCGTCCCGACACGCCGGGGAGGGCGTGGCCCATCAGCATCTCGATGAGGTCCCACGGCAGGCGAAGCTCGACCTCCGCTATCGTACGCCATGAGTTGCGGAGGTTCGACCACGGGATGTGCTCGATGCCGCGGGCGGCGCAGAGTTTCCGCCAGCGGTCGTTGCAAATGCTCCGGTTCATGGGCAGCCCGTCGCCCCGGTCGCTCAGCCACTCGCGGCCCTCGGCGGCGCGCGATGCCGCTATCTCGACGAGGCGGTCGGCGGCCTGCGGCAAGATCACGACGGTGCGAGCGGACTTGGCGGTCTTGAGGGCGCCCCACCGGCTCGGTGCCGGACTGCTGCATCTGGCGGCAGATGTCGGCCGAGGCGAGGACGGTGCCGCTACGCTCCCAGCGCAGTACCTCCTCGGTGCGCACGCCCAGCGACTCGCCCGAGCGGCAGGAGCCGAAGCACGCGAGGATGAACGCGGGCTCCAGGGGGTTTCCGCGCAGTGCGTCGAGGACGCCCAAGGCCTCGTCGAGGGTGTAGACGCGCTTTGAGCGCTCGTGGGTCTTGCGGGTGGGCATGGTGTACCTGACGCTGGCGGCGAACGGGTCGAGCGGCAGGCGGATGAAGGTCGAGACGCAGGCATAGACCTTGCGCAGGGTGAGCAGGGCGGTGTCGGCGGTGGCGGCGGGCAGTGTCAGCAGCCAGTCCTGCAGCTCGACGGCGCGCAGCTGGTCGACGGGCATTGCGCCCCAGCGGGGTCCGACGTAGTTCCTCCACGAGCGCAGCACGAGGTCGCGGGTGTTGGGGGCGAGCGTCCCCGCCTCGACCTGTGCGGCCATCTTGGGGACGAGCCACGTCTCGTAGGCCTTGGCTATGGTGGGCACGGGGGCGTCGTCGGCGTGCTCGACGTGGATGCGGTCGAGTTCCGTGCACGCCTCGCGGTAGGTGCCGTACACGGTCTTGGTCTTGCGCCTGCGGCCCTGTGGCGTGTTCTGCATCCAGCGCAGGACGTACTTCTTGCCGCGCCTCATCTCGGTCACGGAACCCCAGACGCGGCGGCGCTGCTTCTTTGTCATATAATCAGATCCGTTCAGATCGCGGGCTTATTCTCCGTTTCGCCCGGTTCTGACTCCGGCCCCGTCTCACGTTCCAAAGTGCAGGGGCCGTCTCCTTAGTCTCGGGGCCGCGGCATCAGCCTGCGGTCCCGAGATTTTTTGCTTTCATGGGTATCACCTCCCTAGATGTAGACGCATGGAATCTCGCCCTCGACGGTCGATTTGAGCCTGAACGGGGCGGCCTTTTCTGTCTTAGTTCGGCCGCGGCCCCCAATCTCCACAACGTGTTCGGTTTACATTTTGCTGCGATGGGGCGATAATCGGGATAGCTCATCCACCGTGTGTGTGAAGGAGTCCTCTGGAGGCGCCCAAACAGCGCCTCCTGCTTTTTCGGCGTGGTTTCTCGCCATCTCGCGCTCAATCATCTTCCTGCTGTGGTCGTTGTCGACGTAATACGCGGTTATCAGCAGGCAGTAGTGCTCTCTCGGCTCGAATACGACAATGTAGCTCTCTTCCTCAAGGTAAAACTTAATCCGTTCCCTTATCTGGGTGCCATTGCGGCTCTTCCTTGCGCGATGCTCCGCCTTCCAGGCTATAACGCCTCCGCAGCCGGGACTTTTGGGGCACCTCTCAGCATTCTCGATGAACGCCTTCGGCCATCTGATGCGCCTGCACCTTTCGAGATCTGGCACACGGTCCTCTGGCAGACCCGACTTATGGTCGTAGTCCCTGCAGGTAAGGTGCCAAAAGGCTTCGGCCCGTCCCTCCAGCATGGGCTGGTACCGTATCTTTACCGGTTTCCCGTGGTAGACGGGCCTGCCCTCGATGAAATCACGCCTGAAGATGCTATAGACAAGAGCGTCGTATTCGCTCCAGGGACGCGAGCTGTCCCTTTCGACTAGGGGCGGTATCCAACAGCAGTTCATGATGTGATTCCCCCGGCCTGCCAGACCAGTAGGTTCATCTTCTTTTCGCTGAGGAGCGAGGTCTTGACGAGGGAGAGGCCCGACCTCTGGATAATTCTATTGATGAGCCTGATCTTCGTGACGCTATCCGATGGCGTGATGGCGTCGTGGTTGTGGCGATACGCGATGGCGCCGGTAAGGATGTCAACGAGTTGCATCAACTGAACCTCGTCGGAGCGTATGGGCTGCACCCTCCTCACGATCTCATGGTTGAAATCGTACGCATCGTTCGCGAGCACGTTCTCGAGCTTCTGGGCGTTTCGCCCGGAATGGGTGTCCTTTATGTCGATATAGACGTAATACCGCGCGTCGCGGGAGAAGATGGTCTTCAGCATCGTGAAGTACATCTTGTAGTACCAGAGGTCATGGTCCTGGTTGAAGCGGGCGTGGTCCAGCTTTGATTTGTCGGGAACTACAAGACCCCTGAAGTGCAGGTCGTCGTCATCGAAGAAATAGTCGATGATGTCGACATAGAGGTCGTAGTTGCATGGCGACACCTTCGTCCACTTGACTTCGGCGCCCATCCCGACGCCATGCCTCGCCTTTATCTCCACGAGGCGCTTGCTTATCTCCCTGACTTTCGATTTGGGGCACCATACCGCCCCGAGCGACATCGCCTTGAAGCGATCGTGCTCGAGATGGCAGCTCTCGTCGCAGTAGACATTAAACTCCTCGCCGCCGAAGGTGGCACCGTTTCCCGATTCGTAATATGCCCGCACACCATCCAAAGCCAATGGCCTCATGCGTCCCACCTCTTCTCCGTTCCTACTACCTCTCGTCCCGCTCGCCCATGTACCATACGACGCGGCCCTTGCAGACCACGGGGTCGTCGCCCGGCCCGGCGAGGATGTCGTCGTACTCGCCGCTGTGGCTGTCCGCCGTGAGCATGACCGTGGAGCGGCCCCGGGTGTAGTTGCGCACCACGGCGCCGTAGTCGGCCGTCTCGGCGAGCACCGGCTGGCCGTTGACCGGCTCCATGTCAGGGTCGACGAGCAGCAGGGCGTCGTGGGGGAAACGGTTGTCCATGCAGCCGCCCTGCGCGTGGACCATGAAGCCGCGCGGGTGCGCGTCGGCGATGGAGGCGGGGACCTCGACCTCGTCGGCGAGGTTCCCCTCGTCGCACGGCTCGCCCATGTGGGCGAAGCCCAGCAGGGGGACCATGCGCGAGGTGCCGCTGATCGCGGTCTCGGTGGCGTCCTCTCCCATGAGGTCGGCTACCGTGGTGTTGAAGAGGTCGGCGAGTTGCTCAAGCCGGTACATTCTCGGTTGAGATTTGCCCGACTCCCACGAAGCAACGGCGGCTTTGGTGACCTTCGGGTTGAGTCTGTTTCCGACGTCCTCCTGGTTCCAATTACACGCCTCACGCAGGGCTCTTACTCGGTTTGCGAAACTCATGGACCCTCCTTCGGTTAAACGTAATTTAATTCTAATTAAAGAAAAATTGATTTATAGATAATTTTAAGTTGACCCGCGGTCAAATAAGGTTTAACCTTAGGTCAACGAAAGGAGGAGCACATGCAGAGCTTACAGGAGTACCGAGAGGCGGGCGTCGAACGCTTCCAGAAGAAGAACATCGCCGCAGCTCTCGGAATCTCTTTGCCGGCATATGATGCCCTTGAGAACGACCAAGAGCACCGTATGAACCCTGCAAGAGCCAAGGCGCTCGGAGAGCACTTCGGGGTGGACCCGACTATTTTTTTAGCTGATAAGTCAAATTAGATTTGACCGCAACGAAACGGAGAGAACCATGAACGAGAACTACATCGACATCGAGCTGGGCGGCTGGAACATCCCCGAGGCCATCACGGTCGAGGCCGAGCCCGTCGAGGCCCGCGACTTTTCCGACTTCGAGCTGTAGGGGAGGGCGTCATGAACAAGGACTACAGCGTCACCTTCAAGCCGAACGATGACCTCGACGGCGCCATGCGCGAGACGGAGGAGTCGGTGAAGGGCCGCATCTGCCGCCTGTTCGGCTTCACGAGTGAGCACTTGAGCGTGCAGGAGGGCTTTCTGGAAAGCGCCAAGATTGCGGGCACGCGCTACTTCGCGTACACCTCCGTGCATTTCACCGCCAACGGCATCGGCTGGTCGACGGACTTCGAGAACTTAACCCGCGACCCGGTTCTCGACGAGCACTAGGGAGGGCGACATGGGAGACGTGAAGATGCGCCGCGAGAACATCAGGTACGAGGCGCGCGGGAAGTCGTTCGAGATCGAGTGCCCGAGCGGCTTCTCGGGCATCGAGGCCATCGTCTGCTGGTGCGACGCCGGCGGCGGCTGGCACCATGAGGCCTTCGAGTCGTTCCTCGACGCCCGCGGTCGCCTGGACGGGCTGCTGCGCGGCGAGGCGGTCATGGCCTACGTCCAGCGCACGGTCTGCATGAACACCGCCGACGCCATCGACCCCGGCATCCAGCCGGTTGAGGTCGGCCTCGCCGCGGGCGAGTGGGTCATGTATCAGCTGCAGAAGGGGCGTGAGTAGCGATGGGTAGGCGGGTCCGCTACGACTTCGAGCTTGTCGACGGCTCCTACGTCGAGACCGACAAGAGCGCCGCATTCCGTATCTCGGAGACGTTTGGCTTCACCAACGAGCAGCACATCAAGATTTTGGAGAAGGGCACCGAGAAGCTGGGAAAGTTCGACGGTACCGAGTACTACATCGCCTCGCCCGTGACGTTCGCCCTGTACGGGAAAGTCTACTTCACGCTGGGCAACTCGCTCGTCTACATGCCCGGCCTGGAGGAAGTCTACCTGGGCGGCGATGGGCGATGAGCAAGTTCTGTCAGGCGGTTCGCCTCGTGGTCGCCATCGTCGTCGCCACGCCGCTCGTTCTGGTCGTCGCGGCGCTCGCGCTGGTCGAGTGCCTCTTGAGGATGGTTTCCGGGGCGTTGACAAGGCTCGGCATCTCAATCCTCAGAACTCTGTCCGCATAGCGGCGATAGGCCCCGCTCCCGGGGCGGCACCGTTGCCCCGCGGCTCTCCAATAACCATCCGCGGGGACGTTCCCTACCGGTGCCGTGCCGGGGGCGAGGCCCCGAAAGCAAGCAACAAAAAAGAGCCGCCCGGTGTGGAAAGCGGGGACGGCTCCTGACCTGAAAGGAGGTCACTCATGGATTCTAGCAGAGCCAAAACGTTCCAGCAGATGGCCGACGAGCTTGGCATCCGCCACAAGCTGATGTACACGCTGCGCGAGGCGTCGAGGGTGACGGGTGTGCCCTACGACACGCTGCGCATCGAGTGCAAGGCGGGCCGCCTGCGCTCGCAGCTGCCCGAGGGGCGCAAGGTGGGGCGCATGGTGCGCCCGGAATGGGTGGAGCAGTGGATCGAGGAGGGAACGCATGGCATCGAGGCTGCTTAGGTGCGCGGGGTTCGTCGCGCTCGTGTTCGTAGTGAACGCTCTCATGCCGCACGTCATGCGGGCGCTGCTGCTCGCGGCGGACGGCATCCGCGTTGTGCTCGGGATGGGGTCGGTACTGTGACCGGCAGGCGATTCGCGTTCACCGTCAAGTTCGCGGCGGGCAAGCAGCGCCATAGGCTCGACCGCAGGCACGCACGGATGTACACGCCCAACGAGACGCTGAGGGCCGAGCGGGCCATCGCGGCGGCGTGTCGGGAGGCGATGGCCGAGGCGGGCATCCAGCCCCTGCCCTTCGGCCCGCACGAGCCGGTGATTCTCGACGTCGACGCCTACCGTCCGCTGCCGGAGAGCCGGCCCAGGCGCGTGTATTCGGAGCCGGACACCTACAGGCCGGACGCGGACAACGAGTCCAAGCTGGTCATGGACGCGCTCAACGGGCTCGTCTGGGCCGACGACGCGCAAGTGGTCGACCTGCACGTGGTAAAGCACCCCAGGGTTCGCGGGCAGGCCGAGCGCATGGACATATCGATAGCGCCCGGGTGGTCCGGGCGCAGGAACGAAACGGAGGAAATGTAAATGAAACGCAAGGCATTCAAGGAACTCATGGGGCAGGCCGTGGGCAACGTCCTCATCAACACGGAGCTCAACGCCAAGGCGCTCAAGGAGAAGGTCGACCCCGCGGTGCTCCGCGGCGTCGCCTACGGCATGGCGGTCGCGCCCGCGCTGATGGACGAGGAGCCCATCGAGTTCGACCGCGACTTCCTGGCCGTCATCATCGCGTACGGCAAGGAGTGCGAGGACACCTACGCCGAGAGCGGCGCGGTCGCCACGATCTCCAAGCTCTACGGATGCGAGGTGAGCGTCGATGAGTAACGAGATCATCGAGTTCAAGGACGACGCGGGCATGCCCGTCAAGTTCACCTCGCAGGACATCCGCGAGCGCCTGTGCCCCAACGCGACCGACAGCGAGCTGGCGCTGTGCGTGGAGCTTTGCAACCGCCAGCACCTGAACCCCTTCACCAAGGAGGTCTACCTCATCAAGTACGGCAACGCGCCGGCGAGCATCATCACTTCCTACCAGGTGTTCAACCGCCGCGCGAACAGGCAGCCCAACTACGGCGGCATCGAGAGCGGCGTCGTGGTGCTCCGCGACGGCGAGGTCGTCAAGAAGAAGGGCTCCGCCGTCTACAAGATGATCGGGGAGCAGCTCATCGGCGGCTGGGCAGAGGTCGCGTTCACTGACGGCAAGAAGCCCGCATACGTCGAGCTGGCGCTCACCGACTACAGCACCGGCAAGAGCAACTGGGCGAAGATGCCGGGCGTCATGATCGAGAAGTGCGCCAAGGCCGGCGCGTGGCGTCTGGCCTATCCCGACGAGTTCGGCGGGATGTACACGGGCGAGGAGATGGACCAGAAGGTCGCGCAGGACATGCGCACCGGCACTCAGGCTGTCGAGGCCGAGAGCGTCGAGCCCGTGGCCGACCTGCAGCCCGTGCGCGACCTGTTCAAGCTGTTTATGGCGGCGACTGGGCTCGACAGCGCCGGGGCCATGGCGGCCATCTGCGCCGCCGTGGGCTGCTCGTCGGGCAACATGCACGACATGACGCTCATGCAGGCGCGCCGCGCGGCCTCTTGGATGGAGGAGGAGATCGCGGCACGCAAGGCGCAGCCCGAGCCCGCCGCCCCCGAGCCGGAGCCCGCGCCCGTCTATGAGCCCGCGCCCGCCGAGTATGCGACCGACGACGACTTGCTGGGAGGCTTCTAATGGCAGACGAGGTTTTGGCGGTCGAGGCCGTGCCGCTCGAGGAGGACTTCGACACGCTGGTGGCGTCGCTCGCCATCGACGACACGCTCGAGTACAAGCTGGCGAAGCTCAAGGAGAGCGTCGACGAGAAGCTGGCGGACTACGTGGACGTCAAGCACATCGAGAAGGACGAGGACTTCAAGGCGGCGAAGAAGTACCGCGCGGCGGTCAACGACGTGAAGAAGCCCATCGAGGCGCAGCGAAAGGCCGCGAAGAAGAAGTACAGCGACCTGCTCAAGACGTTCGACAAGACCATCGGCGAGATCACGGCGCCCATCGACAGGCTCTCCGATGAGTACAAGGCCGAGATCGACCGATACGACGGAGAGTGCAGGAAACGCCGCCTCGCCGCGCTCAAGGGCCACTACTACGACCTCGCGGGCGAGATGGGGCCGCTGGTGCCCTACGAGCGCATCGCCGACGACAGGTGGCTCAACGCGAGCTTCGGCGAGGTCAAGGCCAAGAACATCATCGAGCGCCGCGTGGGCGAGCTGCTGCACCAGTTCAAGTTCGTCAACGGGCTCGACTACGCGGACGAGTCCGAGAAGGCGTGGGCCGTGGCGTGGTGGACGAGGACGCTGCCGATGGACTCGGGCGAGGTGGCGGCGGCGGTCGCCGCGCACCGCGAGGAGGTCGCCAAGGCCGCCGCGCTCGTATCGACCTACGAGCAGGCGACGGCGCCCGCACCGGAGCCCGAGCCGGAGCCCGCGCCGCTGCCGCCCGACCCCGAGCCGATGCCCATCGAGGAACCAGAGCCGCCCTTGGGCGTGCCGAGGTGCGTGCGGGTGGTGCCGTCGCGCCCCGAGCCGGATGTGGCCGAGGATGCGGCCTCAGCACCGCAGAGGGGCTACCGCGTGGTCATCGAGTGCGCCACGGCGGACGAGTTGCGCCGCGTGAGGGCCGTCATGGTCGACAACGGCATTCACGGATACGTCGAGAGGATGTAGGACATGGAGGAGAAAAACCTACCGCCGCTCCGAACGCCTGAGCAGCGCAAGGAGGCGATGGCGAAGGCCGTCCACACGCGCCGCGAGCGCGCCGCGTTCAAGGCCGCCTGCAAGGCGGGCAACATCCCGCCCGAGGCGGCCATCGAGGCTCCCATCGCGCAGAGGCTCAAGGTCGAGGAGTTCGCCCGCTCATTCCCGGGCATCGGCCCAGTCACGGCGCAGAAGATCGTCGAGGTGTGCCATATCCGCGACGGCCGCCGCGTGAGCAGCCTGGGCTACATGCAGGGGCCGCGCCTTGTCGCGTTTATCAAGAACAACATGACCGCGAAGGAGGACGGGCAGTGAGCATCAACCGAGTGAACATCAGCGGCAACCTCACCCGCGACCCGGAGCTGCGCGCCACCGCCGGCGGGACGCAGGTCCTGTCCTTCGGCGTGGCGGTAAACGACCGCCGCCGCAACGCGCAGACGGGCGAGTGGGAGGACTACCCCAACTTCGTCGACTGCACCATGTTCGGCAACCGCGCCGAGGCCGTGGGGCGATTCCTCGCCAAGGGGATGAAGGTCGCCATCGAGGGCAAGCTGCGCTACAGCTCCTGGGAGCGCGACGGCCAGAAGCGCAGCAAGCTCGAGGTTATCGTCGACGAGATCGAGGTCATGGTGCGCCGCGAGGGGCAGACGCAGGCCCAGCCGCAGCAGAGCCTCGCCGAGACGGTGCCCATGCGGCCACAGGCGCAGGCCGCGCCGCAGTGGAACGCCCAGCAGGCCTACGCCGCGGTCCCGCAGTCCGAGTTCTACGACGAGGACGTGCCGTTCTGATGAGGCACGTACCCGACATCATCCGCGACCACTGGGAGGCGGCCCTGTTCGCCGCCTCCTTCTCCGCGGGTTTCCTGTTCTTCTCTTCGCTTCTATGGGGGTGGTTCTGATGGCCTTTACCGTGTTCGACAGCTTCGCCGAGGTCTACGACGACTTCGACGCGAGCGACCCCGAGGACCTGCGCGACCGCGCGATGCTCGCCGACGCGATCATGATGTACGGGCTGCACGGCGTGGAGGCCGACCTCCCGAAGCACCTCCGCCGCGTTTTCAAGGCGATGAAGAACGCCATCGACAACTCCAAGGACGCGCGCGGCAGGGGCGGCAAGGGCGGCCGCCCGCGCAAGAAACCAGTTTCCGACAAACCCGAAACGCAGGTTTCCGAAAGTGAAAACCTAGGTTTTTCAAACGGGAAACCAGTTTCCGACAAACCCGAAACGCAGGTTTCGGAAAGTGAAAACCCTAACCTAACCTACCCTGTCCTGTCCTGTCCTGAACTGGATTGTGCTGAGCTGTCCTGTGATGGGGGCGATGCCCCCGCCGCGCCGCCCGAGTTCGAGCCGCCGTCGCTGGAGGAGGCCCGCGGGTACTTCGGCGCCAACTGCCTGAGCGGCGACCCGGACGCCTTCTGGGCCTACTTCGAGTCTCAGGGCTGGGTCAAGGGCAACGGCCAGCCGGTGAGCAACTGGGGCGCCCTCGCGCTCGACTGGTCCAGGCGCCAGAAGCGCATCGACGCCGACGACCGGGCGAGGGGCAAGCCCACCGCCTCGGAGGTCGAGGCCGCCACGTTCAGGCCCACGAGGACGCCCGAGCAGACGAGGGTGGAGCTCGAGCGCAGGTGGCGCGAGGAATATCCGGGCATCGACCCGGCGAAGGTGAAGGCCCCGAGGGGGACGACCGCCGACCCGGTGGCGCTCAAGGCGTACCAGGACGCGCGGCGTCTGCTGGATGCGAGGGCCGCATGCGAGAGGAGGGCGTCATGAGCTTGGACGCCGAGAGGAGAGAGAACATGGGCAGACCGAAGGGGTCCGCGAGCATCTACGACGACGGGCCGCGCAGCGCCCGCTGCGAGACGTGCGGGTTCTGCGCCGTGAGCGAGGCGGTCATGACGGCATCCGGCGAGGGCCGCAAGCGGTACACGTGCATGCGCTGCCCCGACTTCGTGCACGCCACGCAGGGGCTCGCGAGGTGCAACTACTGGGAGGCGCGACATGAGGGCTGAGTCGCGGGACAGGCGCGGGGGCTACGTGCTCGAGTGCAGGCAGTGCGGCAGGCGGTTCCGCTCGGCATACAGGAACCAGAGGTACTGCTGCGGATGGTGCGAGAACGTGGCGCACAGGAATGCGAGCAAGCGGCCCGTGGACGTGTACCTCGGCGCGAGGAGCGAGATGGGCTGCGAGATCAACGCCATGCGCGCGGCGCTGGCGGAAGGGAGGCGCGTCTGATGCGGGACGGTTACCTGCTCAACCTGCGGACGTTCCGCGAGGTGAGGGACGACAAGGCGCAGGCGCTAAAGCCGCTAGAGGAGGCGGCCGAGGTATACGGCGCGTGGCAGCAGTGCGACGACATGCGGTACAGCCAGATCATGACGGCGCGCAGGGCGTACCGCGATGACCTCATCGACGAGTGCCTGGATACCGTGCAGGCGATCGTGAACCTGTTGGCCGCCGTGGGCGCCACGCAGGGCGAGGTCGATGCCGCCATCCGGCGCATGGACGAGAGGAACTGTGAGAGAGGACGTCTGTGATGGAGACTTTGGAGCAGATCAAGGCCGACGCGGTCGAGGTGTTCTGTTTCGACCGCGAGTGCAGGCCGCAGGACAGGGCGCACGCCTATCTGGGGAAGTACCGCGTCAGGCGCGGCTACAACGACACGGCGATGCAGGTCGCGGTGACCGACATGATCGAGCGCGCCTACGAGGCGGGAAGGGCTGAGGTCGCCGGCGCGAACCTCGTGCAGAACCTGCGCCGCCAGCTGACGAGTATCGAGGCGACCGTCGGGGATGCCATCGACCTGCTCGACGAGAGCACGGGGGCGGTGGAGTGCGATGAGTGACTCGAGGGTCGGCGGCTACCCGACGGGGGTGACGGACGCCGCCATCGAGCGCTGCTTCGGCGGGGCCGGGGAGCCACGGATGTGCGGGAACTGCAGGCACTTCTGCGGATGCGACATCCACGTCGACTACGGCTACTGCCACTTCGAGTTCGAGCGCGCCTACGACGCGGAGGCGCCCGACCGCAAGGAGGGGCGCTGGCGCCTGGCGAAGTGGGCCGCGGCGTGGCTCACGGGGAACCTGCTGTACTGCGAGGACGAGTGCGGCGAGTGCCGCGACTACGAGGAGGTTGAGTGATGAGCGTCGAATTGCCCAGGGATGCCGAGGGACGAGAGATTCCGCTTGATACCGTGGCGCTGTTCAACCGTGACGGGAACGTATATAGCATCGTGCGCTGGACATTCACCACGGACTTTGATTTGAGTGACGGATGGTCGAACAAATGGCGTGCGATTACCGACCGTGGATTTGCACTCGACCCAGCACTCGTGTACCTCACCACCCCCGAGCCCGACACATGGGAGAAATTGGAGGATGACTTGGACAGGTGCATCGAGGTGGACGGCCTTTGTTCGTACCACAACCCGTCCGGAGTGTGTTTCAAATGCATCTTGGACGGCGACGGCCCATGTCATGGTGATTCGTATGCGCTAAAGGACATCAAGGATCGCATCCGCAAGCTGAGGGGTGAGGACTGATGTGCGACTACTGCAGAGGCTACGACGGCCTCGATGCCGCCGAGGGCGGTCCGGACGAGATTCTCATCCGCTGGATGCTCAACGGATACCCGGTGATCATAGTCGACCACCCTCATGACAACTATGGAAGCTGGAGCATCCCGATCAGTTTCTGCCTCTTCTGCGGGCGCAAGCTGGAGAAGATGGACGAATGATTACCAATTTGAGGATGATGACAAATGAATAAGCGAGCGATGATTTCTCAGCCTATGGCTGGTAAGACCGACGAAGAGATCGCGGAGACGAGGGATAAGGCGCACGCCAAGCTGCGCGAGATGGGCTACGAGTTCGTAAACACCCTGTTCACCGACGAGTGGTACAGCGACGAGGCCATGGAGGAGCGCGGCGTGGTGCAGGTCCCGCTCTGCTATCTCGCGAAATCTCTTGAGAACATGAGCCTGTGCCATGCGGCCTACTTCTGCAAAGGCTGGGAGAACGCACGTGGATGCCGCATCGAGCATGATGCCGCCGTCGCGTACGGTCTTGAGGTGCTTTATGAGGATTAGCGATGAAGAGCGCCGCGAGGCCGTCGATTTCCTGCGCTCAGGCAAGTGCTCGTACTTTGCCGAGCACCGGAAAACGGAGCTCGACTGCAGCCGGTGCATGAAGGTGAGCACGATGCTTTTCGGCCACTACGATGCGCTTTGCGGGTTGGACAGCTGCGGGACCGATACGTGGCAGAGATTGGCAGACTTAATCGACCGCCCGACCTGCCACGACCTTGTCGAGCACAAGCAGGATCCGTTCATCCCGGGCAAGCGGATGGCCGATGGCTACTTCCACTGCTCTAGCTGCGATTGGAGCGGGCAGCTCTGGGAGTACATCGGCTTCGGAGACATGTTGGCCTACGAGCCGGTTCACTGCCCGAAGTGCGGGGAGAAGATCGAGCGTCGTCGGTGAGTTGGTCTCCGGCGCCTGATAAGGTTCTGCCGTGGCGGGCGAGCTTTAGGGGGTATGCGAATGGCGTGCAGGACGCCGGCGGGAGATGGGCCAAAAGGCCCATCCACAAAGTCAGCACATCCGTTGAGGGACGAGTGGGCGCTCCGTAAGGGGCGCTCCTCTTACGTCCTTTGGACGGACGAGATGATAAGGCGGATGCAGGCGCACCCGGAGCGGACGGCGGCGGAGATCGCGGCGGACCTCAGGGTGACGCCGAGCGCCGTGAGGCACGCGCGGCAGCGGTACGGGCGCTTCTCGACCGGAACGGATGGGCTGTGCATCGTGTGCGACGCGCGGCCCGTGTTCGACACGTCGGCGCAGGCGAAGAAGTGGAGGCTGTGCAAGGGGTGCTATCTGGCGGAGCGGAAGAGGCGGCTCGAGGAAGAGGCTGAGAGCAACCGCATACGACAGGCCGCGCACAGAAAGAAGGTCGAGTAGCCGAAAGGCCCCGGGAAACCGGGGCCTTTTCTTTAAACGTTACCCCCTTTTTACGCTCGTGGGCAAACGCACGCGCTTGTCCACGTGCGTAAAAAGGTGGGAACGTTCGCGTTTCCATAGGGCTATCTACCAGCGGAAACGTGATTTTGTGGCGGGAAAAGGGCGTGAAAAACTGACCAAGGAGGGCATCGAGGATGCCCTCCGCCTGTGCCGCGTCGGCATGACCGACAAGGACATCGCCGCATATCTTGGGGTGGCCCCCGAGACATACAGCCGCTGGATTAACCACCCCAGAACTGACAATCAACGTCAACTGTGTCAAGCCATGAAAAAGGGCGAGGTCGAGCGCAAGGCGACGCTCGTGGGCCGCATCATGGATGCGAGCGACGACAGCTGGCAGGCGGCGGCGTGGCTTTTGGAGCGCAAGTACCCGCAGGAGTACGCCAAGGCGCGGCGCATCATGGATACCACCGACACGGCGGTGCTCAAGGCCGCCAAGGAGCTCGTGCTGTCCGTGCCGTCCTCAATCGGCGGGGACGAGTAGCCGATGCCGCTCACGAGGATGCAGTGCGAGTACCTCGCCAACTGCACGCACCGCTACAACGTGAAGTGCGGGGCGACGGGCTCGGGCAAGAGCTACGTCGACATAGCCGTGACCATACCGCAGAGGCTTCTCGCCATGAGGGGCGAGGGGCTGGCGGTGATGATCGGGAACACCCGCTCGACGCTCGAGCGCAACATCCTCGAGCCGATGCGCTCACTCTACAGCGAAGACGTCGTCAGCCAGATCGGGCGGGACAACACGGCCCAGATATTCGGGCGCAAGGTCTACTGCCTCGGGGCGGATAAGAAGACAAGCGTATCCAAGATTCAGGGCGCCACGTTCGAGTGGGTCTACGGCGACGAGGTCGCCACGTGGAGCGAAGACGTGTTCCAGATGCTCAAGAGCCGCCTGCGCTGCGAGCACAGCCGCTTCGACGGTACCTGCAACCCCGACAGCCCCAACCACTGGTTCAAGCGGTTCCTCGACGGTGACAGCGACATCTACAGGCAGGACTACACGATCTGGGACGGTGCGCTGGCACCGGATGTCATCGAAGCCCTCATCAAGGACTACGGCAGCGGCGTGTACTACGACCGCTACATCTTGGGCAAGTGGACGTTGGCCGAGGGCCTGGTCTACCCCGAGTGGGAGGGTGCCCTCGAGAGCCGATATACGGGCAGCGCCGTCAAGTACGCGGTGTCTTGCGACTACGGCACGCAGAACGCCTTCGCGGCGCTGCTGTGGGCGTTTGACGGCAAGGTGTGGCACGCGGTTGACGAGTACCGCTACTCGGGCCGCGACACGGGGCACCAGAAGACGGACGCCGACTACGTAGCCGACATGGCCGACTTCGTGCGCGGGCTGGGCAAGCCGCCCACGTTCATCATCGACCCGAGCGCCACGAGCTTCATCGCCGCGATGCGGCAGGCCGGGTTCAAGACCAAGAAGGGGCGCAACGACGTCGCGGACGGCATACGAGAGACGGGGGTGTGCCTGGGCAACGGCACGGTGCGCATCTCCGACGCCTGCACAGGGCTGATAGGTGAGCTCGGCGGCTACTGCTGGGACGCCAAGGCGGACGGCGACAGGCCCGTCAAGGTCGAGGACCACAGCTGCGACGCGCTCCGTTACGGCGTGGCAACACTGCGCATGTACAAGCCTGCGAAAGAGCAGGTAAACCCATTCTTTGGAGGGAGGTAGCGGCTTGTCTAAGGGGCCTTTGGTGACCGATGGCGACCTCAAGGCGGCGGCGTCGGCGACGGCGTTCGCGGCAGATGCCATCGAGCGGCACATGTCGAGCGAGATGTACCGCAACGCCGTCACCGCGAACGAGTACTACCGCCAGCACAACGTCACGATCAACCGTTTCGTGCAGAAGATCTACTCGTGCTCCGGTGCCGAGGCCGAGGACTTCACGGCCTCGAAGCTGAGGCTGGCGAGTAACCTGTTCAAGCGCCTAAACGTCCAGCGCTGCACGTACTCGCTCGGTAAGGGCGTGAGCTTCGTGGACGTCTCGGCGGGCGGCAAGGACACGACCAAGGAGGGGCTTGGCGACCGCTTCGACGACGACGTCATGGAGATGGGGCTCAAGGCGCTCATCCACGGTGTGTCATTCCCGTTTTGGAACCTCGACCACATCGACGTGTTCACCGCCGACGAGTTCTGCCCGGTGTGGGACGAGTATTCGGGGGCGCTATACGCCGGCGTGAGGTTCTGGCGGCTCGACTCCGATCACCCGTGGCACGCGACCCTCTACGAGCAGGACGGCTACACGGAGATGGTGTCGGGCGGCAGCGGCTTCGACTTCGAGGTGGCCGAGGCCAAGCGCGCCTACAAGGTCACGTATCAGGAGATACCGGCGGACGGGATGAAGCTGGCCGTCGATGCGGAGAACTACTCCCGCCTGCCCATCGTGGCGGTCTGGGGCAGCGACGCGCACCAGAGCACGCTCGTCGGCATGCGCGAGAGCATCGACGCCTACGACCTCATCAAGAGCGGCCTGGTGAACGACACGCGCGACTGCGCACAGATCTACTGGCTCATCAACGGAGCCGGCGGCATGGACGACAGGGACCTCGACCTGTGGCGGGCGAAGCTCAAGCTGACGCACGTGGCCGAGGTCGACGCCGAGCAGGGGCAGTCCGTGACGCCGTACACGCAGGAGGTGCCCGTCGAGGGCCGCAAGGAGACGCTGGCGCAGATCAAGGCCGACATCTACGAGGACTTCGGCGCGCTGGACGTCCACACCATCGCGGCGGGGGCGACCAACGACCATATCGACGCGGCATACCAGCCGATGGACGAGGAGGCCGCCGAGTTTGAGCGCCACATCCGCGAGGGTATCATGGACATCCTTGCGTTGCAGGGCATCGAGGACACGCCCGTGTTCACGCACACTCGCATCAGCAACACCAAGGAGCAGGTCGAGACCGTGTGCCTGGAGGCCGAGTATCTGGACGACGAGACGATCCTGCGAAAGCTGCCGAACATCACGCCCGACGAGAGGGCGAAGATTTTGGAGCGCAAGCAGCGGGAGCAGGAGGAGCGCATGGCGGCGTTGCCGCCCGCCCTGGCGGCGAACGCGAAGGGTGCCCAGGAGGGCGACGAGGACGACGAGGATGAGGAAGGTGATGAGTGATGGCGGCATTGCAGGTGCTTGACGGCGAGCTGTGGCAGTGGGACACCGGGCGCGAGGTCGAGGTTGTCGGCTGCGAGCAGGTGCATTTCGCCAAGTCGACCACGGGGACGTGCTACACGGTCGAGGTGGCCGGCAACAAGGCGAAGATTCCCGACGAGCTGCTCCAGGCGGCTGGGCGCGTGTACGCATGGGCCTACATCACGGACGAGGCATACGGCGGGCGCACGCGCATCGAGGCGCTCTGGGACGTAAAGAGGCGAGCCAAGCCCGCCGAGTACATCTACGAGCCGAGCGACCAGCGCACCATCAAGGACGCGGAGACGGCGCGAGACGAGGCCAAGGCCGCGCAGAAGGCGGCGGAGGCCGCACGCGACAAGGCTGTCGCCGCCGAGGTCAAGGGGGCACGCGCCACGACTCTTGTCTCGGGCTCGGAGGCAACGACGGCGATGGAGGGCAACGTGCTGGTCGTCGGCGTGCCGAAGGGCGACGCGCTGAGATATAGCGACCTCACCGCCGAGCAGATCGCGGAGCTCAAGAAGCCCGCGACGGACGCGGCGGCTGGCGTGAACAAGGTCAACAACGAGTTCAAGCAGCTCAAGGCTTCTGTCGAAACGGCGGAGAAGAGCCGCGCCGACGCCGAGGCGGGGCGCAAGGAGAAAGAGACCGAGCGCGGGCAGAACGAGACGGAGCGCAAGGAGGATGAGGCCAAACGCAAGACCGCCGAGCAGAAGCGCGAGCAGGATTCGACCAAAGCCCTCGCCGACGCGCAGGCGGCTCTCAAGGACGCCAAGACGGCAGCCCTGAACTACCAGTCGATTATCGACTCGGCGGCTGCCGTGACGGCGCTGGGACTCAAGAAGGTAAACGGCAAGATTTGCCAGATGCGAAAGGTAGGTGCCTAAATGGCCGATACGCAGGCAACCGAGCAGGCAACCGAGGGGTTCGAGTACGCGGACCCGCTGGCATCGGACAAGGCGGTGTGGGCGCTTGTCGGCGCGGTAAAGAATCTGGGCGACCAGAAGTCGCTCGAGCGCGACGCCTCGACGGGCCGCTACTCCAACGAGAGCGTCGCCGCGATGGTGGACAAGCACAAGACGGGGCTGGTGTACACGTTCCTCATCCCGGCGGGCAGCCCCACCGACATCAAGCCGATGAGCGCCGCCGCGAAGCGCGTGGCCTCCACCGAGTTCGTGCCCGCGACGGCGACGAGCGCGGCTGTCGACCCGTTCGACACCGAGGGCGGCCCGTGGTTCCACGTGTCCGCCAACGCCGGTGCCGACGCCGACGGCGTGCCGTGGGTCGAGGCCATCGACGGCGTCGACTACGGCTTCTCGCGCGTGGACAACGGACACGGCAACAACGTCTACGAGATCGCGCCGGTCGTTTGGCAGGCGGTCGAGGTGCTGGCGAACGGCAACCTGCTCGTCTCGTGGTCCGACAGCCGATTCAGCGGCTCGCAGCCGAACCCCAAGGCGTTGCTGCCGGACGGCACGCTGCGACCGTACATGCTGACGCCGACGTATCCCATGAGCATCGACGCTGAAGGGCGCCCGCGCTCCGTCTCGGGCGCGAAGGTCGCCAACCGTACGACGTCGCACGACTCGCTCGTCGACCTTTGCAAGACCGCGACCACGGGCTACTCGGGCATGAGCGTCTACGACCATTGGTATATCAACTTCCACCAGTTGACCAAGACGCTCTGCAAGTCCTCCCAGGTGGACTTCCCGGGTTGCACGGACTTCAACATCCAGATCCACCCCGCGCTCGCCGAGACAGGCGTCACGCGCGTGGTCGTCACCGCCGAGCAGGCGGCGAAGATTCCCGTGGGTGCGTCGATGATGTACGGCACCGACACGGGTACCACGTGCCCAGACCGAGGCGCCGCGGCCGCATACGACGTGTTCGACGGTGCCGTTGTCGGCGGCAAGGAGACGCTCGCGGACGGCAACGTGGCGCTGCTCATGGACGTCGCCAAGGCGTTCGACACGACCGTGAACACATGGCTCCAGGGTGCGCCGTGGAACACGGGCAACACCGATGCCCTCGTGGGCGACGGCCAGGTGGCGAAGGACGGCAAGCATCCGTTCAAGGTCGGCGGCGTCGAGACGGGGCTGGGCCTGTGGGAGTTCATGGGCGATACGCTCTTCGTCTCCGATGGGACGGGCTTCGGTATCGCGGTCAACCCCGACACTCGCAATGAGAAGAAGAACGCCGTGGCGGACGGGGTGACACCGACGGCAGCGTGCATGCCGACGACGGACGGCTACATGCTCGACATCCAGTTCGTCAACGGCCTCATCTTGGGCAAGGGGCTCGGCGGCTCGGCGACGACCGGTGTCGGCGACTACTTCTACTTCGACACATCCGGCGGTAAAGTCAAGGGCACAATCCGTCTGGTTCTGTTCCTCGGCTACCTGTGGGACGGCTCGAGTGCCGGTCTTCGTTACGCGCACTCGGGGAACTGGTCCGGTGGGGCCTCTTGGTACTTCGTCTCCCGGCTTTCTGCTACGGGCCGTAGCCGGGGGTGAATCAGGGCGTAGCCCTGAGAGGGGGCTGGCCCCCTCCTAACACCAAACAGGGATTCACGGTGAGGGCGGCGCTGGTTTCTGGTTCAGTTCCTCGGCAACCTGAGGAACGGCTCGAATGCCGGTCTTCGTTACGCGAACTCGAGGAACAGGTCCGGTAGGGCCACTTGGAACTTCGTCTCCCGGCAATCTGTCTATAAATCTCTACTCGCACTGTGTCTACCGCGCCCGCCGCTTTCTGGCGGGACGCGGCTCAGCCTGACTCCTTTGAGTGAAATTTGTCCGCAAGGCTCACGGGCTGGTAACCGCAAGGCGAACGCTCGTATGACAGACAGAAAGAGCTTTGATCTATGAAAACCTACTGCAAGGGCCTCGAGTTCACGCGCAAGAGCGTCGTCGAGGCCCTGCACCGATGGAAGAAAAGCGACTCCGGCAAGGAGAACGGCTGGCGCGTCGCCGACGAATACGGCACCGAGACGGCGTTCGTCGACCGCATCTGGCTAGAGCTCTCGACTGAGACGCTTACGTTCGAGCCGATTCGAACCTACCTGAAGCACGACCCGAACAACGGCAAGCTGCGCGAGATAAGCGTCGAGAGTATCAAGCGGCAGGTGTGCAACTACCTGTGCGTCGGGGCACTCGAGCCGCTCCTTGCCGCCAAGGTCGGCTTCTGGCAGGTGTCGAGCGGCGTCAAGGGCAAGGGTGCGGCGCTGGAGATGCGCAAGCTCAGGCGCGCGGTTCATCGCTTCGCCTACCACGTACACGTCGACATCCGCAACTGCTACGGCTCGATGCAAACGGCGATAGTGGAGGGTCTGGTGGCGCGCTACTTCAAGAACAGCCAAGTCCTCTACCTGCTCCATTCGCTGCTGTCGACGATGAACGGCGTCCTTATCCTCGGCAGCTACCTGTCGCTTCGGTTGGCGGCGTTCGTGATCTCGTTCGCGTACCACGCGGTCGAGGAGGCGGCGAAGGAGCGGCGCGGCAAGCGCGTGAGGCTCGCGGGATGTCAGGTGTGGTATGCCGACGACGGCTATTTTCTCGGCAACTCAAAGCGCTCGCTCAGGAAGGCCGCGGCCATCGCCGCACGCGTTTTGGGGCGGCTAGGATTGTCGCTGAAGCCGTGGAAGGTGAGGCGCAACGGCGCCGAGCCCATCGACTTCGCGGGCTATCGCATCTGGTGCGCTCGCGGGCGCCGGGTCGACTTGCGAAAGAGGCTCTGGAAACGACTGCGACGCGCGTTCGCGCGCTACAGTCGCAGGCGCACCGAGCGCTTGGCGAGGCGCGTGTGCTCTTACTGGGGCTGGCTGAAAACGGCCGTCATGGAGCACCAGATGAACGCTAAGCGGTGCATATTCAACGCGGCGAGGGCCGTGGGTTAGGAGGAAAAAATATGGTTGTGAAGTCGGAGCGAACGGGCGAGAGGCCCGAGACGGTCGAGATTGCGGGGACCGACGTCTGGCTGCGCCGCGGCATCGCCGAGGGCGAGCGCGAGGAGCAGGGCGGCGAGGGCGGTTCCGTCAAGGTGAAGGTGTTCACCTACGAGGAGCTGCACTTCACCGACCCGACTGGCGAACTGACAGTCGAGGGCGCAAAGGCTGACTTTGACACCGTCTGGGCGGCTCACGAGGCGGACGGCATGAGCATGGAGGAGCAGATCGCATCGCTCCAGCAGCAGGTCGCCGACTCGCAAGCGGCCCTTCTCGAACTCGGCGACATCGTTGGGGGTGAGTAACTTGGCGAAGATCTACTACCGCGCCGTGAAAAGCGGCAAGCGCACGCTCGAGAGCGTTCCCGAGCGCTGGCGCGACGAGGTACGCCAGATGCTAGAGGCAGACGGCGAGTAGGGAAGGGCCCCGGCTTCGGTCGGGGCCCTTTTCCGTTATGCGCGGGCGACCATGCGTGCCGACGATTGGAGGCGGCGCATGGCGAAGGATAGCGCTCACGAGTTCTCAGACGCCGAGATTCGGGCGTTCGAGCGTGAGGTGGCGGGAGTGTACGGCGAGGCGAGCAAGACGGCTTACGCCAACCTCAAACGCTATCTGGCGCAGTTCGAGGCAGACGACGAGAAGATGCGCGAGCGTCTCGAGGCCGGCGAAATCACCAAGGCTCAATACAGGTCTTGGCGAAGCGGGAAGATAGCGGCGGGCAGGCACTACCGAATCGTCCTCAAGCAGTGCGCCGAGGCCATGACGCATGCGAACGTCGTCGCAGCCGCCGCCATCGAGGGCAGGCTGCCCGAGGTCTACGCCGAGAACTACAACTACGGCACGTGGCAGGTCGAGAGCGCCGTGGGCGTTGACACGGCCTACGCGCTACAGGACGCGTCAACCGTCCAGAGGCTGCTCACCGACCACGACAGCTACCTGCCAAAGCCGTCCGTCAACGTCGCCAAGGACGTGGCGTGGAACCGCCGGCTCATAGCCAACCAGATCACGCAGGGCGTGCTGCTCGGCGAGTCGATACCAAAGATAGCCAAGCGCATCCAGGACGTGGCGGGGTCCAACCGCGCGGCGGCGGTGCGCTTGGCGCGGACCTCGACG
>OLPT01000738.1_pt1 | contig 22628 bp, 37 predicted proteins | sample 1673051 | NCBI WGS metagenome assembly OLPT01 (sample SAMEA3136750, study PRJEB25190) | human gut metagenome | biome: human gut; feature: human-associated habitat; material: faeces | place: Austria | collected 2013
TCGCAGCGCTCCAACTGCTGATTGGGCAGAAGAAACATGGAGAGTTCAGCTCCTTTGCTGTGTCTGGTGGTAGGGGTGGGAGTGATGGTAATTGGAGAAACCGCAATACGACATACTTCTGCCCCCTCATGGCGCGAGGAGGCAGAAGCGTCAGGCGAAAATTCAGCGCGTGATGCGCAGGGTGGCGAGCTGGAACGGGCCGAAGTGCAGTGTGGCGCCTTCGGCGTCCTGTGTGCCGTCTTGCAGCGCGACCGGCAGGTCGGCGGCCAGATTGTCGCCTTCCAACACGTTGGTCTCATGCACCGAAGCGCCTGCGAGCGCCGGGCAGACGTGCAGCGTGGCATCGGCCCTGCCACCGGCCGCCTCATAGGCGCGCGCAATCAGGTCTCCGGAGCCATCGTCGGCCAGCTTTATCCAGTCCAACACTACGGTGCCGTTTGCTGACTCGATCGAGGCGAGCGGCGCTAAGTCGGGCATGTCATGAAGCGTCGGTGCGTTGAGTGCGCAAGCGGCGTCAAGCGCACGGCCCACCGTGGCGTTGGCCACCACGGACCAGTCGAACTCATGCGCACCGATATCGGTGCGCGGGTCGGGGAAGGCCGGCGCGGAGAGCAGCGACAGTCGGAACATGGTGCCCGAGTCACGACCTTCGGCGGCGTTCTCGGCGATCGGCGTGGCATCGGACCCGTACACCGATCCGTTGATGACGGCCGCCGCGTAACCGGCGTCGCCGATGATGGCGAAGCGGTTCGTGCTGCTCTCATACTTGGCTTCGTCGGATGCGGTGTTTTTGACGATTGGGCGGCGGACCAGACCATACTGGCAGTCGTATGTTGCTTGGTCGGCCACGATACCCAGCGGCAGATCGACTTTGAGGAAGCGTTCACGTTCGTGCCAGTCAATGTCGGCGTGGAAATCGAGCGTGTGTGAACCGGGGCGCAGCGTGATGGTGGTGGTGATGACGGTGTCATCGTCGGCGGTACGCACGCGGACTCGTGCCGCACCGTTTTCGGTATCGACCGATTCGATTGATCCTGTCATGGCATTCGCCATGAGCAGGGATTCGCGTTCGATCTCCCAGGCATCCCAAACGGCGGGTTCGTCCTTCAACAGTTCGTATTGGCCCAATCGGGTGCCGGCCGGAACCAGTTCACGGCCATGCTCCTCGTCAAGCAGCGACGAGATTGTACCGTCGGCCTCGATGGTGACGGACAGTACGCCGTTGGCCAGCAGTACACGGCCGTTGTCCAATGTCTGGGTCAGTACGGAAAGCGCGTTGGTCGGTTCGTTGATGCGGCTGGCACGCCAAGCCGCGCCGTCATTACGGAACTGGCTGATGCGGGCTTCGGCGAGCAGGTCGGCCTGCGGGTTGGCCTTGCGCAGCACGGCGCACATGTCTTGGGCGATTTCGGCGAGACGCTTCAGATCGCGGCGATAGTCCTCGCGGGCTTCGCGGTGCACCCATGCGATGGACGACCCCGGCAGCACGTCATGGAACTGGTTGAGCATCAGGGTCTTCCAGATACGGTCCAGCTCTTCGCGCGGATAGGCGTAGTTCGGGTCGGCCAACGTGGCGGCCGCGCCCAGGTATTCGACCGTGCGCAGCAGCGATTCCTCTTGGCGGCAGCCGCGTTTCATGCCCTGTTGCGAGGTCAAAGTGCCGCGATGCAGTTCGAGGTACAGCTCGCCCTTCCAGACGGGCATTTCCGGGCCGGCGTTCTCTGCAAGCTGCCGATGCGCCTTGTCGAAGAAGTCGTTCGGCTCTTCGACGCTCACCTTGGAGACGCCTTCGAGGTTCTCGTAGCGGTGCAGGTGCTCCATCATGTTGCGCGTGGGGCCGCCACCGCCATCACCGAAACCGAAGAGCAGAAGCGAGCGATCGGCGAGATCCTTGTCCTGGAAGTTCTTCTCGGCGTAGTCGAGTTCCTGAACCTTGCACCAAGCAGCATAGGTATCCGCCGGCGGGAAGTGGGTGAAGATGCGCGAGCCGTCGATGCCTTCCCACATGAACGAGTGGTGCGGGAACTTGGTGGTGTCGTTCCACGAGATCTTCTGCGTGAGGAACCATTCGTACCCGGCACGGCGGGCGATCTGCGGCCATGCGCCGGTGTAGCCGAAGCTGTCCGGCAGCCATACGCCCTTGGGCTCCACACCGAGATGTTCCTTGAAGTATTTGCGGCCATATGCAATCTGGCGAATCAGTGATTCACCGGCGGGCAGCATGCCATCGGCTTCCACCCACATGCCACCGACCGGGATGAACCGGCCTTCTTCAATGCGCCGCTTCATGCGCTTGAAGATGTCCGGATGATCCTCTTCCAGCCAGGCGTACTGCTGGGCGGAGCTCATCGCGTATTTGAAGTCGGGGTCGGCGTCCATCAGCGCCAATGCGTTGGATACGGTGCGGGCCACCTTGCGGCGGGTCTCGCGCACCGGCCACAGCCATGCGGAGTCGATATGTGCGTGGCCAATGGCGCTGACGTTCATGGCCGAGGCGTTGGCCGGCTTGGCCAGTACGCCGGCGAGTGCTGCGCGCGCGGCTTCCACGGATTCGGGGTTGCGCTCGTCGTAGGCGTTCAGCGAGCGCTGCAGCGCTTTGGCGAGTTGCCAGTAACGCGGCGACTGTTTGTCGGCGAATTCCATCAGGGAGCTCACCACGTCGAGATCCACGGAGTAGTTCTCGAAACGGGCATCGAATTCGGTCAGATCGGCGGACTTGAATACGTACGGCTCGTCCGGCTTGCCGGTGGCATGGTCGCCCAGTTCGGTCTCAATGAACGGAGGCACGCCGAGCAGCAGCGGGTTGCTGGCGGCTTCGAGGTACAGGGTGAAGCTGCCGTCTTCGGCGACCGGCACTTGCGCGTTGCCCTCGGCATCTATGAACGGCACCCAATAGTTGAGCGGGTGTACGGCTTTGATGGCGGTGCCGTCGGCGCGGTAGACGAGGCCCTCGATATGGCCGCCGCAGGAGTGCGGGTACCAGCCGAGGTCGAGGATGAGCTCCAGCGGCTTGCCTTTCGGGTAGCCGGCCGGCACGGTACCGGTCAGGCGGAACCAGACTGTGCCCCATGTGGTGCCCCATTCACTGCCGAGCGTAAACGGCTTGAAATCGATGTCACCTCGATTGAGCTTCGCGAAGAACTCGTCAGTGGGCATCGGCTCTCCGGGAATGTCAAAGGACTCCACCGCGAGCTGTGCGATCGATGGGTGGATATGAGGGTCCACGCGCTGGCGCACTATGCGCTTGCACCGCTCCAGTTGCTGTTCAGGTTTCAGGAACATCTGCTGTTCACTCCCCTTATCTCTGCCGCTTGTGCGGCCACATCATTGTGCTGCCCGTTCATGGGAAACATATCGACATGCGCCCTCGCCCGCAGGAGACTAAAGCGCTTTAGTAACATATTGGAGGGAACGGGATATGATGTCAAATTACTATCGCAATTCAGCGTGTTCCGTCAGGCATGTCATGCTCGGTGTCGATGACGATGGTCACCGGCCCGTCATTGACCAGTCCGACCCGCATATGCGCGCCGAAACGACCTTCCTTCACCGGCACTCCCCCGGAGCGCAACGCCTCGTTGAACTTGATCCACATGAGATCGGCATGCTCGGGCTTGCCGGCCTTGATGAAGCTCGGGCGATTGCCCTTGTGCACGTCGACGAACAACGTGAACTGCGAGATGGAGAGAATCTCACCGCCGATGTCCTGAATCGAACGGTTCATCTTGCCCTGCGCATCCTCGAACACCCTGAGATTCAGAATCTTATGGGCCAACCAGGCGATCTGCTTGTCGCCGTCCTCATCGGTGACGCCCACCAGAATCATGAATCCCGGGCCAATCTGCTGCGGCTCGAACGTGGGATCCAGCGTGCCCAATTCATTGACCACGTCCACGGACGCTTCGGATACTCGTTGCAATACGACTTTCATGGTTCCCTACAGTACAACGTGTGCAGTCACCAGCCGGTAACGTACACGACCGACTGGTGACCGGTAATATCTGCACTGCAGTTCATCGTTTACCGCTTCATTCGACGACGAGACCGATAGTCATCACGAACACCACCAAGAAAGTCCGGCGCGCTGAGGTCATCAAGGTCAGCACCTCCGCGCACGGCGGTCGCGGCACAGGCAACGGCCTCAAACGAGGCTTTGATTCCCTGTCCATCGGCATGAAAATCAGTGGCGCATCGCGGTGAGATACCAAAATCACCAGCCGTCTGTTCGGCGTCGATGTTCGCGCCCAGAAACACAAACTCCCAATGATAGCGTTCACGCTCATAGGTAATCATCTGCTTGATCTGATGCAACGAATATCGACGACTCGCGTTCTCATACCCGTCAGTAATGATGACAAACAGCACATGTTGAGCACGGTACGCTGCCGCAGTATGTCGTTGCGTCACGATCATGCGGTCAATGGCCAGCCCAATCGCATCCAACAACGCAGTGCTACCGCGCACCCAGTAATCCCGGCTCGTCAAATCGTTCACTTCGCGGATGTCGAGGTGATTATGCAAGGTTTCGATTCGATGATCGAACAGTAGGGTCGTTACCCTGCACTCGCCGGCAATTGTTCGCTGCTTGGACAGCATGCTGTTGAAGCCACCGATGGTGTCTGATTCCAGACCTCCCATCGATCCGCTTCTGTCGACGACGAACACCAGTTCCGTACGGCCGTTATTGCCATTGTCGTTCTTGCCCATGATGAATCCTTTCGCTCATTCGCCAGCCGGATTGTCGGCGATATCAATGAGCTTCGCATCATGGGACCAGTCCTAGGTCGCTTGGCAAGCGACAATATGCCGCGTATCGGCAGCAGGTCAGGAGACGAGCGTACCGCTCCGCATCATTGCCCAAGCAACGGCTGATCGTATCGGAACAACATCTCGTTAATAGTGAATACATCAAACATCTCATGGACGATGAAGAATTCCACGATCACATCGAATTTCACGCTGTGCGACAGCGCATACCCGGCGCACGCCAATATATCTTGCGTCTCGTCAATATTCAGCCGTAAGGCAATGGCCAGTGCCAAAACCGTTTTCTTGCTGGGCATATAGCCATCGCCACAGCGAATTTTAGAGAACAGTTTACGATTGATATTCGCTCGTTTATATACCTCCACGTCGGAATATCCTTTGGCGTCGATAAGCCTCAAGAGAATGATGTTAAAAGGTTCATCCAGATTGGAGAGCACCGCATCATCCACATGCCCGGCGGATTTCGGCGATGGAGCTGCCGACGGCGCCGAGTAGACAGGCGTTTCACCCATATCGCCCAGGAAATCCGGCATGTCCAAGACGCCGGAAGGTACGGCCCTATCCGCCTTCGGCTTATTATCCGAAAACCGTTGGAGAGCAAGCAGCTCATACGTTCTGCTTCCTAGCGTATCTTCATGCTCCGCTACATAATAATCATCAATATATGCGCGAAGACGTTTGTCAATACTGCTGCTTATTTCGAAAGCGGTTTTGTCGAATACGCATAGGTATACGTCGAGATCGTGTCCGGAGTCGGCTGCGTCGCCCAGGAATCGGCGAATCTCATCGAGGGCCACATGAAGGGCCTCGGCTTTCGGATATCCATAGATACCGCTGGAAATCAAGGGGAAGGCGATGCTGGCACACCCCTGCCGTGCCGCGAGTTCCATCGAATTGCGATAGCACGAACGCAGCAGACGTTCTTCATCATGCTTGCCGTCTCGCCATATCGGGCCTGCGGTATGAATCACATAGCGTGATGGCAAATTGAATCCCGGAGTGATAACCGCCTCACCGGTATGAATGGGAGCAAACCGATCGCAGGCAGCAGCCATGCGCGAGACTCCCGCAGCGCGGAATATCGCGCCGCACACTCCCCCACCCATGGCGAGCTGCGTGTTTGCCGCATTGACTATGGCGTCCACCTTCATCTTCGTAATATCCTGTCGGACCAATTCCAGCGGCATATATCCTCCCTGATTACGGCGTAGCATAATAGCCTCTACACATCGTGCAATCGGCAGCCCTGAACTAAGTCTAAATCGTTTCTTCCCCGCAAGTTCGTCCAACTGACATATCCGACACGAGAGAATAGCGGGAAAACAAGGAATCAACGGAGCAATAACAGAAAGCCGCTCAGCCTTACTTTCGTAAAGCCAAGCGGCTTGTTTCCGCCGAGGCGGATTGGTGGAGGCGCGGGGAATTGAACCCCGGCCAACCAAACCCGAAAGCCCTACTCCCGCTTGGATTACGCGGCCTCACCGGCATCCCTTGCCCACATTTTGCCCACATTCTCCAGCAGCATCGCGTTCACGGCCTCGCCCACCGCGTCCAGATCATCGTCGAACAGGTCGGCGTACACGTCCAATGTCATCGCGGCGGAAGTGTGGCCGAGCTGGCGTTGCACGGCCTTGACGTTCGCGCCGGCTTTGACCATGAGACTCGCGGCGGTATGCCGCAGATCATGCACGGTCATCTGGCCCTCGATGCCCGCGCGCCGCTTAGACCAGTAAAACCACGAGCTTGTCGTGTTGGGCCCATGCGTGCGACGCAGGTAGCCGCCGCCCGGAGCCTCGAAGAGGATATCGTCGGGCTTGCGGCCCTCGCACAACGCCCGCATGTCATCGTCCAGCATTGCCGGATACACGACCTGACGCCACTTGTCCGACTTAGGAGTGTTGACCACTATCTCACGTTGCACCTCGGTGGCGTTCCTGCGTATCCACAGCCGGCGGCGTCGCAAATCAACGTCCCTGACCTGCAAACCCACGAGCTCTCCCCAGCGTATGCCGGTCAAGCCCAGGACCAGCACAATGAGTTTGCGCCAGCCCGACGCTTCCGCCAGGCATAGCAGTTCGGCCATGCTCAGATACCGGTGCTCCTTCCGGTGCTTCCTCGGCAGCTCCAACTCGTCGCAGGGGTTGGAGCCTATGAGCCGGTCACGCACTGCCTGTTTGCACAGGCCGGATAGGATGCCTTCGGCGCGCAATACCACGGTGGCGCTTGACCCGGCCGCCGTCAACGCGGCCACCCATTCCTGCACTTCGGAGTGTGTGACGGATACGAGCTCACGGCTCCCCCACATGGGTTCCACGCGATGATTCCACTCCCTTTCGAGCGAGTCGATGTAGCTTACCTTGCACTTGACTTTCTTCGCGGCTATCCATGACGGCCACAATGCTTCCACCGTCGCCTTCCCGGCTTGCGGATCTATATAACTGTTGGTGGCCTTGGCGATGGTGACGTGCTCCGCCGCCCAGTTCTCCGCGTCTATCTTGCGGCGGAAGCCCCTCTTGTCGGTCTGCGTGCCGTCCGGCTTGCGGTATCGTACTCGATACCGAGTCTCACCCTTGCTGGTCTTGTATCTGGTGACGTTCGCCATCTGATGACCTTTCTTCATGTCCTGTTAAGGTTGTCCGGTTACGATTGGTGCACCTACAAAACGGTGCGGGAGGAATGATGAGCCAAGAGAATATCCATGCGAACGATGCCGGTTCTCAAATGCAACTTGCCGCCGACGGTCGTGGCGTTGATGTCAGGCAAAGCCCCGAAGCGGATACCCTGTATGTGCGTTATGACGGTGAGGCCCTGCGTTCCCACGAGATGGATGTGAAACAGCTCGCACCCGCACTGCTGTCCCTCGCCAAAGCATTCGACATCATGCAGAAAGACGTGGCTCCCGAGGCTCGCGTGCATCTCAACGCACAGGCGACCCGTGAGGGATCCTTCACCATTGACCTGCTGCTCCATTTCGTCAACGAGGCAGAGGGATTGTTGACCGGTAATGGCGTGACCGCGATAGTCAACGCATCCGGCCTGATGGCTATATATTTCGGGGCTGTAAAGCTCGCCAAGAAATTCGCCGCCCATTTCAAGCCGACGACGGTGGAAGATGCCGGCAAGGACGAGAACGGGCTCGACCTCCTGGATATGACTTTCCCGGACGGTTCGAGAATGCGTGAGTTGAAGGCTTCTGCGGAGGCGTTGAAGAACCCGGAGCTTATCAAGGCCATCAAAGGCGTGATCGCCCCGACGTTGGACGACGGTGTCGATCTCGTGCAATTCCAGTCCGGAGTGCATGACGAGACTGTGAACACGGAGGAAGCCGACGCTATCTCCCATTACGATCCCGAGGAGAAGGAGCGTACCGAGGATACCGTGGAAATCGTCATCCAGGCGTTGGACGTGTCCTTCCGCGAGAACGGAAAATGGCGCATCACCGATGGCATCAAGACGCAGTTCGTCACCTTGGCGGACGAGCAGTTTAAGAAGCGTGTGCTCGACGGTGAGGAGGCCATGCGCGCCAACGACATTTATCGCGTGGACATGCGTGTGGAAAAGGCGTTGGACGAGAATAACCGGCTCACGACACGGTATGTGTCCATCGACAAGGTTCACGAGCATCGCGGTGTTGGCGAACAGCCGACGTTGTTCTAGCATTTTCGGGTATGCTTCGCCCCGTGTAGGATGAGAGGCGAAGCGTCCTCCTTTCCAATAAGCAAGCTGGTCGATGTTTCAACCGCCCTGTTGACGCTGCAACGCCGGCAGGGCAATATTTTTATCTAAGCGATTAACGCATACGTCTCCCCGGCTCGTAGAATCAAGGTATGGGTAAACATGGGACGAAGAAGACCACAGCGCAATCTGTCATAATGACAGTTCTGTCCGTTCTGTGCTATACGGCGGGCGCGTTCTGCGCGCTGTTCGTTTTTGTCGGCGCTTGGCCCATGCTCATCTTCACAGCGTTCTTCATCTTTATCGGCATGTTCGCCTGGAAACATCGATTCGACAGCAACGGTGATAAACCAACTTCCTCTCGAAACACTATTGACGAAGCCGCGGTATGGTGGAAACCGACAAATACGATTCCGGTTCACGCTAAGCAGCATGTTTCCGGAGCGATCGAATACCTCGTCTACAACTACAACGAGCCGGTTGTGGCGAATATTCCGCGAGACAGGATATTCACCGCTGAAATCATTCGACGCAGGATGAACGTGCCTTTCCACGGAAACAGGGATCTCGGCTATGTCCTCGGAGGCGGTAACGGCAACGGCTATGTGCTTTCCTACAACGGCGCACCGTTCGGCGTGATTCCGAATGACAGGCTCTGCGCCTATCTTGATGACGTCCACGCACGCACCATCAGCTGCGTCTGGCATGAATGGTACGAACCGACCATCAAATCGATCAAGGCTCTCGCTCCCTCCACGCGAAGAAGCCGCAGCGAACAAACCATAGCGTCTATGATCGGTGCCGGCAAATGGGATAGCGTGGACAATGTCGATTCTATCAAGGTCAACGATTACAAGCAGCCTAATGCGATGGCGGACAGCCTGCTGTCCGGAAGGAGCTTCATGGACGTCGAGGTGTCCTTGGATATGATTCCGACGCCCAAGGGCTCTTCCGCCAAACCGCATGTCGGGATATTCCATGGCGATGTGGTTCTGTTCGAGTTCGACGCGAGGAAGATGGTCTATGGAGAGCTGGTGCGCCACGCCGGCCGGAACGCACTGGCCCGAGTCGAAAAGAAACTGTTCAGCGAGGGGAACGACAGCCCTTATTACTCCATCATGCTTGTGTTCCAATCAGACACCTCCTCTCAGGCGCGATTACTGCAAAGTCATGTAGGCATTGCTGATAATCGGTGATGGTTTGTATGGTCAGGTCGAGCTCCGAGGCTATGAGCCAAGGCGCTCCTTCGTATGTTTGTTCTGCTTGACGGTATTTTTGCGAATCTACTAGGAGCCGCGCGGCCTCCAATCTGGTACGTTGCTCGTGCATTCCGCATTGGTAGTCGGCGTGCAGCCAATGGACGAGTTCGTGTATGAGCACGCATTTTTTTGCGGTGTATGTAAGTCTTCTGTCTATGAGAATGACGCGGTTTGCTTCTGAGTAGCAACCCCACATATTGTCTAAGATGTCGCTTTCTACGGTGACATCTATTCCGCTCGAATAAATCGCCATGCGCATGGGGCCATAGTTCATGTGCGTGTCGAACGGAATAAGGCGTTTCATGCCGATGCTTCTCCATCGTGGTTCATGTAATAGTCCTTTCCCTCTGCTCCGTAAGCCGCAAGGCTGACATCGCTCTTGTGTGCCAGACGTTTTGTCTCCGCTATCCGCGATGCCGTTTGCGCTTTCTCGTAGGCGATGCGGGTCATGTCGGCGGCGTTTGCTCCGAGCGCTTTGCATAGATCTCCAAACACATCGATGGGAATTTGTCTTTGTCCTTTTAGATAGCGAAGAACGGTGACGGGACTCAGCCCGACTTCTTCTGCAATGTCATCGTTGGTTTTCCCCATGCGGGCTTTTTGGGCTCGAAGCTCTTCTGCGATGGCTTCGGCAAATTGATCTCCATATTCGGTCATGGATAAATAATAACACATATCGGGGAGAAAATTAACCATATAGATTAAAAACTAACTTGACTAACTATCCAAATGGTGCTTACATTAACCATATGGTTAATCAAGAAAGCACCACAAAACAGGTGGCAAATAAAATCGCAGCCGCGCTGGAAGCCGCGAAGCGCTCCGTTAAGTGGCTTTCCGACCAATCAGGGACACCCTATGTGACCCTTCGTCGACAGCTCAGCGGGAAAGCCTCCATTTCCATTGGTCAGATTGCCGTTTATGCGGATTGTCTGCGTGTTGAACCGATGACAATGCTCCCTGACTCATTCATAGCGCTCGCTGGCAAGGAGGAGGCGTGATGGCCATTCTTTCCAGCAACGACTGTCGTGAGTTCCGTGTGGCGCGCACCCCAGAGTTGGAGTCCCGTGGATACCCGTGCCTCTTCTCCGTCGCTCTTGACGGACACACGATCCAGAGGGTCACCAAGAGCGGCCTGAAGGCCATGAAAGCGGAAATCAACCAAGCACTCAAGGACTCGAAATGAACGCCAAGGATTACGGCCATCACTTCAGCGGTTACCGGAAGCCGGAGGCCACCGAACCTTCCCATGGTTTCATGAGTCGCCTCATCTTCTGGGCCATCGTGTTCGCGGTCTGCATCGGATGGGTGATGACCCACACGGGTTGCGCGCATCCCATCGGCAACGGTTTGGCCGCGCTCATGGGCTTCGGGCTCGTTCCCCTGCGGCTCCTGTGCCTCGTGTTGAGCGAGGCGGGCGTCGAATAAGTCTTGCCGGATGGCGTGGAAAACCGTCTGGCATAGCGGAAGGAAAACCGAATAACCCTCGTGATAACTGAAAAAACAACTGACAGATACGGTGTCAGTTTTCTTGCACCGGCGGGATGTCGGCTTTGGTCTATTCTCCGATATCCCGCCCAGGGCGGCGCAGGTTGCCCCCAGTCGAGATCGCGTAGGTCATGTGTGCGCGGCAAAGACCGGGACCACGGTTCGACTCCGTGGCCGTCCACGAACGCAAGTTCAAAAAAAAAAGAAAGCCCCCGCTGGCACGGGGGCGAGAAGAAAAACTCTCAACAGAAAGGATAACCCCATGAGCGCGGAAACACCGAATCTCATGAGTGTGGCCCAGCTCGCCGAACACTACGGGCGGGCGAAGAAAACCATCCAGAACAAGCTCACCCGAGGCTGGGGGCCCGTGCCGGTATTGGACCCGGACACGGGACAGGTGCTCGGCTTCCGCGTCGAGGAGGTGAACCGTTTTGACCAGCGCAACCAACGAACCCATAAGCAATACCTGTATGACTGATCTGCCGAACGACATGTGGCTTGCGGTCGCGGACCGGCTGCTCACCAACCTTGACATCCTGACCGCATATCCCACCCGGCAGTCGCTGGCGAGCCTCATCGGACTGAGCATCCACGAGGCCGGGCTGCGGCTCGTCGGACTACGAGAGGATATGGATGATGACGACGGACACGGACACGGTGGAACTGTGGAGCCCGATCACGGACGAGGGCATGAGCATGACGCCGGGCGAACTGATCGTGGAGTTTATGGATCTGATCAGCGACCGGAACAGTCAGACCGGCAACCCGTACCTGTACGTGATGCCGTTGCCGGGCATGGTCGTCATCGACAGGCAACGGCGCAGGGTGAACGCGCGAGTGGAATACGTCAGCAAGTCGAAGCTAAGGAGCAGGAATGAAGCGAGTGACCGTTGACATGGCAGCGCAGGCGACCGGACTGTTCGACGTGCACCGTTTCCGCCAGCACACGAAGAAGGAGCGTGAGAGTGCGTGGCACGCGTTCCGCGCACTGGGTGTCGGCGGCTCGGACATGAGCACGATTCTCGGCCTCAACCCGTACTCGACCCCCTACGACCTGTGGTTGGAGAAGACGAACCGTCAGCAGCCGGAGGATATCAGCGGCAAGTGGGCGATCGTCAAGGGCAACGCCTTGGAGGTCGAACTGCGCCGCCGGTTCCGCCAGCTGCACCCGGAGTACCAGGTCATCGACGGCACCGACATTTCCTTGGTATCCAAGCAGCATCCGTTGATGCACGCCTCGCTGGACGGCTTCGTCTACGACGAGGAGAGCGATTCGTGGGGCATTCTCGAGATCAAGACGGCGAACGCGAACCGTGGGCGCACCGACTGGCATGACGAGACTGGCGAGCTAATCGCGCCGGATTACTACTTGGCGCAGGTCACGCATTACATGGCCGTCACCGGCTTCCGCTGGGGGTATTTCTACGCGGACATCGGCGAGGCGGAGCCGGTGGAGGTGCGTTTCGAACACGACGAGGACGATGTGAGCGCCGTAATCCATGCGGCAGAGGACTTCTGGGGTTTCGTCACCCGTGACGAGATGCCCGCCCTCACCGGCGCGGACGTGGCGAAAGCCTACCCGGAGCCTTCGGAGGGCATCGAGGACATGAGCGACAGCACTGATCTGCGCGAGCTCATGGCCGACTACAGGCAGGCGGCCGCCGACCTCAACGCACTGAAGACACGCAAGGAGGAGCTGCAGGACTGCATCCTCACCTACATCGGAGACCACGAGGGGGTGCGCTGCGGCAACCTGCAGGCCACCTACAAGCACAGCACGCGCAAGGGCTACACGCGGGTCGTGCAGCCGTGGGAGGGCCGCACCTTCCGATTCAGCGAAATCAAACCGAAGAAAACCAAGTAAAGGAGAACCGATTATGGGACAGTTAGCGACACAGGCGCAGAACGTGCAGATGCAGGCCATGAACCCGCAGCGCCAGATGAAGCAGCTGCTCGAGAAGAGCTGGCCTCGCATCGCGGCGGTCATGCCGCAGGAGATGAGCGAGAAGCGCCTCTACCAGATGTACGTGAGCACCATCAACCGCGAACCCCAGCTGGCCAGCTGCTCGGTCGAATCGGTGTTGTCATGCTTCATGCGCTGCACGAGCCTCGGTCTGGAACCGTCGAACGTGAACGGGCTCGGCATGGCCTACATCCTGCCATTCGGTAACAAGAACATGCGCACCGGCCAGAAGGAGGCCATGTTCGTGCTCGGCTATCGCGGCATGATCGCGTTGGCCCGTCGTTCCGGCCAGTTGAAGAGCATTCACGCGCAGGCCGTGTACCAGGGCGACGAATTCGATTACTGGGAGGATGAGACCGGCCAGCACTTCAAGTTCCGCGCCACCCGTGGCGTGCCGCACACCGAGGCCACGCTGACCGACGTGTATGTGAACGCCCAGCTGCTGCCTGCAGGAAGCGTGTTCGTGCACATGACCAAGGAAGAAGTCGAGGCCGTCAAACGCCGCAGCCCCGCAGGCAACAAGGGCCCATGGCGCACCGACTATGAGGCCATGGCGTTGAAGACGGTGGTGCGCCGCAGCTTCAAATGGCTCCCGGTGAGCGTCGAAGCCCAGTCCGCGGCCGTCTCCGACGAGACCACGCCCGACTATTCCGAACTGTTCCGCCCCCTGCCCGACGAGACGGTGGATGATTCGCCGGTTGACGTGAGCGTGGACGAGTCCGAACAGCCGCAACAGGAAACCCAGCCCGAGGCGGAGCCTTCCCCGGTGGATGTGAAGCGTGCGGAGATGATTCGCCGCTTCCAGACCTTGGGCGTGGCTTCGGACGCGGAGGCGTGCGAAACCATCTCGAAGATTCTGAACCGTGAGGTGAAAGCCAGCGACGAACTGTCGGAGGCTGAGCTTGACAAGGTGATCGGCCAGTTGAAGGCCGGCGTGAAGGAAGGTGAGTGAGACCATGGCGGGAAAAGCGACCATCATCATCCAGGGCACGGCGTGGAGCGTGCAGGAGACGAAGAACGGTAAACGGTTCCTGCGCGTCTCTGTGTCGCCGGGCTACCGTGACCGGAACGGCAACTGGGTCAGCCAGCCGGAACAGTACTACTCGGTGTGGCCTGCGGGCTACGCGAACCTCAACCCAGTGTTCGACCAGATCGCCCAGCTGCGTCAGAATCAGGACCAGTTCGTGGACGTGACCATCGTGGGCGAAATCAGCGGCCTCGACGCCTACACGAACAAGAAGGGCGAGCCCGCCGCAAGCTGCAACGTCAACGCCAGCGCCGTCGCCATCACCAACGTTCGACAGAAGAACGGCGGACAGCAGGGTTACGGCACGCAGGCCGGTTACACGCAGCAGCCGCAGGGGCAGGCGCAGCCTCCGGCCTCCGACCCATGGTCCAGTGATCCGAGCTTCTGATGCTGCATTTGTATCACGATGAGACGCCGCCGGACGTGGAACCGGTCTGCGAGAGGCACGGGTGCCCGCTGTACCCGGCAAGACCGATTCCATGCCCGGAATGCGCTTTGGAAGCAGACGAGATGTACGCGGATTACGGATTGGAGAGATGATGGCGAACCCATCGAAAAGCAAAGGCACAAGCCTCGAGACGTGGACCGTGCGTTACCTCGCGTGGGCGTTGCAGGACACGCGCATCGACCGTATGCCGTTGCATGGCAACGCCGACCAGGGCGATCTGATCGGCGTCATGTTCCATGGCGAGCCGGTGTGCGTGGAATGCAAGGACACGAAGATGCCGAACTATCGCAAGCATTGGCGGGAGCTCAAAGTGGAGATGGCGAACATGGACACTCCCTACGGGGTGCTCATCCAACACCGCAGGGGCGTGGGCGTGAAAAGCCTCAAGGGCATGGCCCGTCAGATGGCCGTATTCGACGTGGAGACGCTCGAACGGTTCCTCGCCACTCACATGGGGCACGTGTTAGGACCGGACTACCGGATTCGCCGCGAGCTCGCGAACCGGCTGCGCGGCGAATCGAGGCCGGTGCCCTCCAATCCGATGCTCGTGTGGATGCCGCTCGAATTGTTCGCGCTCCTGCTGAACGACGGCTTGGCGTTGGGGCCGGACGATGGCCAGGATTAACCCTCATACCTACATCGGTGGCAGCCGTCGCACCGGTTTGCGTGGCGGCTACCACCGCAAACCCAAGACCAATGGCGAGGGGCTGAAGCCCAGCGAGATAATCGCGGCCAGCCCCGAACTGCTGGCATTGATAGCCGAATACCAAAGAGACAAGAGAAAGGAGGCGGACTGATGGCCGGGCACGATATGGAAAAGTTCGCGAAGCTCAGCACACGCCTATGGCAGAACGAGAAAGTTCGCGTGTTTGCAATGGAGCACCCTTCCGCGTTCTCCGTGTGGACGTTCGCGATCTCGTACTGCGCTGGCGAATTAAACGACGGTGAACTGTCCCGCTTCCATTTGAAATGTCTGCTCGGCGCTTCCGATGAAGATATAGACGCACTCATCGACGCGCATCTTTTAGACGAGCATGAGGACGGCACCTTGTGGCTGCATGATTTCGTCGCAGCTCAGGGTCGTTCTCGTGCTGACGTGGAGGAGGCTAAAGCGAAGAAAGCCGAAGCTGGCCGAAAAGGTGGCGCAGCGTCCGGCAAGTCACGCAACGTGAAGCAAGACTCAAGCAAAACGAAGCAGACGCGAAGCACAAACGAAGCAGACGCGAAGCAAGACTCAAGCAAAACGAAGCCAGATACAGATACAGATACAGATACAGATACAGATACAGATAAGAATTCTTCTAACGAAGAATTCTCTCTCCCCCAAACCCCCTCGCAAGCCGAGGGGGCCGCAGAGAGCGCCGACGAGGATTATCCCATCGAGTTCGAGCAGTTCTGGCAGACCTATCCACGCAAGACCGGCAAACGCAAGGCCTTCGAGGCTTGGCGGAAGGCGCGGAGGAAAACCAACAACACGTTCCTGATCGCCAAGGCGTCGAGGTACGCCGCCGACCCGAACCGGGAACCCGGCTACACGCTCACCCCGGCGAACTGGCTGGACGGCGAACACTGGGACGATGACCCGCTGCCGGCCAAACCCGAGCCGACCGCACGCCCCTCGCCATCGGCGTGGAACCGTTCGCAGGCCAACCAGGACGCGAACGCGGCACTGATAGCCCACTACGCGGCCGAGGAAGCCGCCGAAAACCAATCACGGGAAGGAGTACTGACATGCTGACGCTCAAGGAAAGCACGCTCGTGCTGGCGAAGATTCGCGTCCACCACGGCAACGCGGCCATCACCGACCTGGAGGCGCGCACGTTCCACGAGGAGCTTCGCGCGGACATGACGCTCGGCGAGGCGTTGGAGGCGGTGAAGCGCTTCTACGCGGCGAACGATTCGGGCCGCTGGTGCGGTTCGGGCGATGTGAACGCGATGGTGCGCCGGATGCGCAACGAGTCGAAGCCCTCGGAGGCGCAGATAGCCGCCGAATGCGAGGCGAGGCACCTGGCGGAGGACGCGGCGTGGATGTACCGCCGCCAGCGGATGCTCGGCAACACGCCGCAGCAGGCGCAGCAGCAGGCGTTGACCATGCGCAACCCACTCGAACTGCCCGCCGCGCAGCCGAAGTCACGTTCCACGGCCAGACGGTTCGCAGGTGCCCAGAAGCTGGGTGCTGCCTCACTCGGCTCGATTCTGAGGGGCGCGTGATGGCCGAAAAGTTCCCGACCCCGCAGGAGCGTGCGATGGCGTGGCTGTTGGAGGCCACGGAGATTGGCGGCATGAGCCGGCCGGAGACCGCGCTATACGCCTATCAGGCCGGTTTCACGGCGGCGCTCGACTTGTGCATCGAAATCGAAACACGACTCAACAAGGAGGAAACCGATGACCATGCTGCTTGATGGTCGATTGCGTGATCTCGCGACGCAGACCCACCTGCTCGAGACGAAGGTGAGCTCTCTTGGCTGGATGGCCGGCGCCGGCGCGCAGACGTTGAAATCAATGACCCGCGCCCAGGCGCATCTCATGCTCGCCGAATGCGATCTGCTGGACGCAATCGAAGCGAACGAAAAGAAGGAGAAAAACAATGAGCAGTGAGAAACCATTCTGGGAAGGCAAGACCTGCAAGGAGATGGCCGGACTGCACGTCAAGGCCACATGGAAGAACGGCACCATTGTTACTGGAGTGTTAGATGACATAGGAGATATTGATTTAGGCGATAACCGTTCTTTGTACACGTCACGTAGCTATGACTCTTCCTGTGATTTTGAGCCAATGGACAATATCCAATCCATCGAACTGTTGGATGACCCCGAGTATGAGCGCATCGACAACATCGAAAACGTGCAGGTGGGCGATATTGCCTGCACGACGGAGGGAAACCATTTCCGCGTCATCGATCTCAAGCCTGACCCTCTAGGCGACATGCTCCTGCGTATCCGCATCAGCGAGATAGACGGTGAGTACTGCATCGACTCCGATGATTTCGCCTACGCTTTGCGTCGGAAGCCGAAGCTGCCCGACCATGACGGGTTGTGGTGGGATAAGGACAATGCCTTGTGGAGCGTCGCCATCTCCGGCCTGGACAATTCGAAGTTGGTCGCTTTGCTTATCGGTGACCCGGAATCCCCCGTCACCGGGTCTGTTTGGTCGGGCCTCAACAGCAAGCACGTGACCTCTCAAGCTCCGTTCCGTCCGGCTAAGGCGGTGGAAGCATGAGCATCATCAGCAGCAAGGCGGAACACGTGTACAAGGGCAACGCGCTCATGCAGGAGGCGTATATCGCCGGAGCCTCACGCCCGCCCACGGACGAGGAAATCGAAGCCGGAGCGAAAGCGCTCTATGATGCGCTGAAGCCCGACTCTTACCCTCAATGGGATTCTGACTGCGCGTTGAGGGCCGAATACTACGACGCCATGCGACTCGCAGTCAAGGCAATGCAAGGAAAGGCAGCGGAAGAATGAACGAGACTACAAAACCAAACCGAAGGAGACAACCAATGAGTGATTACAAGCAGCGGATGATCCGCGAACATCGAGAATTGCAGGAGCGTATCAGCAAGCTGGCGCACATGCTTGAGGGCTACGCGGAGGGCACGTTGGACTTCACGCCCGCGTGCTCCTTCCAGCTCCTTGAAAGCCAATTGTACGCGATGGGGACATACGCGAACATCTTACAGGAGCGTGCGCGTATCGAACAGGTGGATTTGAACGCGCCTCTTGAGGGAGGTGAGTCTGGTGAGGTTTCACAGGATTAGCCCGTGTCCTCGTTGTGGGGGCAAGGTCAAGGCGAAATGGGAGCGGGACGGCGTGCAGGGGTTGCCTGAATACACGTTCTTTATCGTGATGTTCCGCTGCACTGTCTGCGGGCTCGGCTTCGAGGGAGGTTGTTCACGGAAGCCCGCCCCGTATCAGTTGCAATACAATATCGCCGCTTGGAACCGCATATGCAACGGTGATAAATGCTTCACGTTGACCTACATGAGTCAGGAAGACGGACGATGAAGTTGGAGACCAAGGAAGAATATCTGGTCGATTCGGCTATCGAGATGCTGTATCCGACCGTCACTTTCAATTCCTATGAGGCCGCTGTGAAGCATATCCACGAGACGCCGGGCACGTGGCGAATCACAAAAATCTATCGCACCCTACCAGTCGGCGAGGAAGTCACGGAGGCAGACGATGAATGCTGATGTGGAGCGGATTCGCGAGAGTCTGGGAGGCAGACGATGAAGGCGACGGACGTGGAGATCGAACGACGGTGCGGCATGGTCACAGGTGCCTCCTGCGGGCATGTGACCCTGAGCTGGATTCCCGGAGACGGCCGAAACGGCACCCGCTCATGGGTGCTGGCCACTCATGATGGCGACAGCATCCGCCGCATCCGGTTGAGCCGGAACGAGCTCGGCGACCTGGAGGACATCCTCCAATCAATCGCGAACGAGGAGAAGGAACTGCGAGGTGGACGATGAGCACTCTGGATATTTTGGGTAACACGAGCGAGCAGGCGGATTCGATACGTCTGATGCTCAAAGTGCGGGGCATGAAGGACGGTCGTTTCATCGACGCCGACCCGCTCATTATCCTCAAGGCCGACAATCATCAAGGTTCCGACAGGTGGGACGTGTATGTCAGCAAGACGGTGTATCCGACCGCCGAATCGTATGGCACGCTCGCCGGCGTGCTGAGGATGCTCGCCGACGACGTGGAGATCATGGCGCGAGAGAAGGAAATGGGAGGCAGACGATGAACGGTGACGTGACTGCCATGGACATCAATTGCGCACTCGCCTCCCGTTACCGGCGTGACGGTGACGGGTATTGGTCGGAGATTTCGGTCACTGAGCCGAATGACACGGTGCTGCGTCTGGACGGCGTGGCGTTGGAGGTCAACTGGCGCGGGGACACATGGATCAGCGGATTCGAGGTCAAGGTGAGTCGCGGCGATTTCCTCCGCGACGCGAAATACCTGTGCTACAAGAATTACGTGGACGATCTCACCCTCGTCTGCCCCGCCCGCATGATCGACCGCAGCGAGGTGCCCGAGCCGGTTGGCCTCATGTACTACGACCCGTCCAAACGCACGTTGAGATACCGGCGCAAACCCAACCCAAGTCATGGTGACACCCGGCAGGTCGAACACCGGCTGCTGAAAAAGCTCGCCGCCAGCGAACGGCCGGACCGGTACGGGCATTACGAGACCGCCGCCGAGTATGTCGCACAGCGAGAGGCGATGAAAGGCATAGGCCGTGCGCTCGGGACGAAGATGGCGTTGCGGCTCCAACAGCTCGAACAGTTGCAGGAACCCACCGAGGCACGACGTATACAGGCACAGTCCAAGGCGTTCGAACGGGTGTGCGACATCCTCAGCCGCCACGGCTACCAGATCAGCCGGTGGACCCGCACCGAGGATCTTGAGACCAGACTGAAGGAACTGGACGAGGCGCTTTCGAGCGTGGTGCCCACCGGCACGGTGGACCGCGAGACCCTGTACGCCATCAGCTGCCTGCAACAGTTGAGAACGACTCTGGGACTCCAAGACCGAAAGGAGCACGGACGATGACCTATAAGGCGAGGATATTCACCCGTGAGGAGCTGCGCAAGGCATTCGAAAGAGTCACTGACGTCTATGAACTGTCGGCACAGCTACCACTCGAAACCGACATCGACAACGCCGTGAGCCTCATGTACGACCATTACGGCGAGGAAACCGAGGTGGAGGAATGAAATCACGAGTGTATGACGATTTGGTCCAATCCGCCGTCGAATTGAGTTGCTTCGGTACAGGCCAGTCAACCATCGAGGAAGGCCGAGCCGCCTATCAAGCATGGCTCAAGGAGCATGACCGGCAGATAGCCGAACAGGCATGGGAGAACGGATATATCCAAGCCGTCAAGAACATGAATCCCATGCCCGGCGAGGAATCGCCCGAATACACGCCAAACCCATATCGAAAGGAGAACGCATGAACGAGATTCAGCTTACAGACCATTTGGTCGCTCATATCAGCGCGGGAAGCGACTACGGCCGTTATCAAGCCAAAATCTGCGAAGACGGCAACTTCAGAGCCTACATATACGCCATGAGCCTCAAACGTCTCAAACGCAAGTGCGGGAGGTATGCGAAGCGTGAGCGCAAGGCCATCGAATATGTCACCACGCTCAAGGAGGAATCATGAGCGCGACGAACAACCAGCGTGAGATGATACTCAAATGGCATAAAGGCAAGGCCGCGACACCCGAGTACACGGCGAAACTCCTCGGTTTGCCGTTGAGCGAGGTGCTGTACGTGATCGAGCATCCCGAACCGCCGAAATCACGCGCGGACGCGTGGACACCGGAATTCATCGAACCACTGGTCTGAAAAATACCGATAAACACACGCGAATACATGACTGAATTCAGCGTAAAAACACTGAATCCAACGAAAGACAAAACGAAACCCTCCACCAACAGGCGGAGGGCACGCTCACCAAAGCATCATCATAGCCGGAACGTGGAGGGTTTCAACATAATGTTCATCACCACCGAACCATGCCAATACTGCGGCAGCCGACAGGTCGAGGCACCATGGACGCTCTGCCGGGACTGCCGCCGCGTCTACGCGAAGACGCTCCACCGGCTCCGCCATGACATGATGCTCCTGCAACAGGTGTCCCGTCACGCCTACAAGCTCGGAGAACCCGGAGCGGGCGGCAAACCGCAAGGAGGCGCGGCGCCCGCGCCCATCAACCTCCACGCGCAGGACATGCTCGACCAGATCGAGGACGGCTTGCAGGACATGTGGAACGAGACCGGCGTGGAAAGCCGTCCGAGATGGCAGACCCTGCTCAGGGACTCGCCACGACGACTGCCCGACCTATGCCGCGCCAGCCGTTCGGGACATTGGCTGACATGGCTCATCCACACCTGCGAGCGCATCGAACCGCTCGTGGACCGCAGGCCACGCACGCGCCGGATAATCGGCGTCTGCCCCGAATGCGGACGCGAGGTCATGGCCGCGAAAGGCGAATCACTGCTGCTATGCAAATGCGGCAACCCAATCAACGTGGTCGAGCTGCGCGAGCAGAGCCGAGACAAGGCCGAGGCAATCCACCTGACCAAGACCCCTGCGGGCATGAGCCAGTGGCTCAAGGACAACTACGGATACGAGGTCAGCCGCAAGCAGATCAGCAACTGGCTCAACCGCGGCAAGCTGCCCAGCAGCAAGCCGGTCGATGACGGCTACTGGGAGTTCAACATACGGGAGATTCTGGCGTTGGCGATGGGTTCCAGCGGCCGCCCGGCTTGACATAGTGTAGCCTGTGAGATACAATAAGGGTATGGAAATCAAGCAAACCGCCGAATACCGCAAGTGGTTCAAGAAACTCAGGAACCGCGAGGCGAAAGCCGCCATCCAAGCCCGGCTCGACGCCTGCAAGCTCGCCGGCAGGCCGTTCGGCGACATCAAACCCGTGGGAGGCCCGGTCAGCGAGATGCGGTTCCACATCGGAGCCGGATACCGCGTCTACTTCACCACGCGCGGCAACGTGCTCATGCTGCTGCTCGCAGGCGGCGACAAAAGCACCCAGCAGACCGACATCAAACAAGCCCACGCCATACTCGACGACTACAAGGAGCAGCAATGAGCACCGAAATCACCGACTACGACACCAGCGAATACCTCGAAAACGAACAGGACATCATCGCCTACCTCAACGCCATAGCCGAATACGACGACCCCGCACTCATGCAGGCCGCACTCGGCAACGTCGCCAAGGCTCGAGGCATGACCCAGATCGCCAAGGACGCGGGCGTGGGGCGCGAAAGCCTCTACAAAAGCCTCAGCAAGGACGGAAACCCCAGCTTCCAGACCATCGCCAAGGTAATCCACGCCCTCGGCGGACGCCTCACCATCCAAGCCGCCTGAAAAAACAAAACACAGACAGCCCGTTGTCTAAATGAAAGTGCAACACCCGTTAGATTGGAAATTGCCTAGAAAACCAGTCCGAAGGGATGTCGCA
>OLPT01000739.1_pt1 | contig 22581 bp, 20 predicted proteins | sample 1673051 | NCBI WGS metagenome assembly OLPT01 (sample SAMEA3136750, study PRJEB25190) | human gut metagenome | biome: human gut; feature: human-associated habitat; material: faeces | place: Austria | collected 2013
CGGTGTTGCCAACAACCAGCACCTCCATGGCGCACCCCTCCCCTAAAATCCACTTCGTTCATAGTCAAACATGCGTATTTTACGCTGTTAACGCGAGCTGGAGCACCTTTAAGGTTGTTTTAAGAACTTTTTTAGAGGATGTGGGAGTGGCAACTCGTCCGACCCAGGCTCATTGAGAGGCTGCTATTCGCTCTGAAAAGGCACATCGCAATCTGCTGACAGCTCTGCAGGGAGAATGGCAGGCAATGTACATTGCTCTCGCGCGGAATCATTAGATGAAAGAAACTGCAGTTCTTTGGAATAGTTGACGATAACCTGCGGAACGATCTTAATGCCCAGAGCAAGTTCGAACTTTGCAATCGTCTTCAGAGTCATATTAGGTTGAGAATTCAAGAGCTTAGAAAGCGACTGAAGGCTTATGCCCATACGATTTGCCAGCTCACTTTTGCTTAATCCCAAACGTTTCATTTCGCGATGAACAATAAACTCAATATCTAGTGCATGTTCATAAGCGCGCGTTTCGCTACTTTCTGTTTCGGCATAAAAATCAGATAGATCTACTTTATTCATTGTATTCTCCGTTTCAGAAGTCTGGCATAAAAGTCAGCGCCCAGGCTCCAAAAGCTGGCGCGCTAATACAGCCAGTCGCTTGGCCCGCTCGATTTCCCTGCTGATATTTCCCGATCCCTGATGCCCTTTAAACCAAAATAGAAGAACGATTTTGCCTACGCCTTGACATATGGCATAAATCATTTCTCGATTAACCCCGTTAAAACCCCTTAAGTTCATAGAGGCCAATCTTAGAATCAATGCATCTTAGCTTCGGGGTCCCACTCGCAACCTTTAATCCATAATCATAGATTTTTGAAATCAGGTTGATCATTTTACGGGCGGCATTTTTACGATAGTGTCTGACATCATCTTCTGAAATTGAGAGTTGTCAGGAGAAGTCGTCAGTTCCCAAAACGGGCGGCCCTCGGGGTCTTTATATTCGACAAGTTCATATCCTTCTGCCAAAGGCCACCTCCCATTTCTAGATACACTTAACTTAGAAGTTAAGTGTATCTATTAAAATACAAATAACAAGGTATAAGGTAAATTCCGCAGCCCCAAATCGATAAACAACCCAACCAAGCTGGTGCCCAATCCGGAAGTATGCGGCAAATTCTTGACATGCTGACCAAACTAAATAGCGACAACGTTTCTACCTGCGGGTTCTTTTCATGAAAAGGGCGATGTGCTCGAGGGTTCCGAAATTTGCCGCATACATCCGGCGAACGATTCCGGAAGTGCGGAGTAAAACCGAGATCTGGGAACCAGACCCCGATTTCACCCTTCCGCAACCTGCGGTTTTGTTGGGAAAAATCGGGTTGTGCTCAGAGGTTTCCGATTTTTTCCAGCACTTCCGGACAACGCGACAAAACCAAGCACCTTAAGGCCGAAAGCGCAATAAGGAACCACCTCAATAAATAACCCTTAAACGCAAAAACCGCCTTTCGGCGGTTTCCACGGACCAAGCCGGACATACCGTCGCAAGGCCTCATCACGGATCCCACTTTAAGGAAATGCACAATTCCGGTCAATCCTCTACCAAGAGCCCGCTACGAACTATGTAAAGCAAACGAGCGTCGGTAAAGTTACATGCAAACTTATAACCACTCGTACTATTGCCTTTTCCCAATTGAGATATAAGTTTTCACAGGCCGACTCTTACATCCAAATTAACAAAAAAGAAGGTCGACGCATCAACCCTCTTCAAGTGTCGCCAGAAGACTTTTAGAGGAGATAGCCAAGTCGAGGCGCCATAAAAATAGGGGATGCCCTCCCTTAGGAAGGAACCCCCTTGCAAAACTTCGGCCAATGAAAGGCTTCCGTTTTTTGTTGTGAGGAAAGCATAGTTCATTTTTAGCATCTAAGGCGTTGCGACAAAGCTCGTCACAGATTCATCGTTAATCAGCATCCACCGGAAACCACGCACTAATCACCTTCGAGAGAAAGTCAAATCCAGTAGACACCTGAAGATTGCCCCGGTAGTAATCGACATGCCTATTCATTCTTTGAACAAACACTGCTAGGCCCTTTGCGCGATGTTCAGAAACGCCTTGTGAAGCAAGTTTCTGTGCGCATATAGCGTAGTAACAATCTGCTGTACGCGATCATTGCTCATCTTAGACTTACGCTGGTCGAGACCGATGCCGGCTATGGTCGACAACTCCCGCGTTACAACGTAGCTTGGCCTAAATTGCGGTCTATCAGCACGCAGGTTATTCAAAATACAGCTATTATGAGCGCATGCATTTCTTAATGACTTGACTGCTTGAAGAATATAGAACTCCTTAAGCATCTCTCGGTCGTCAAACCTATTGGCGCAAAACTTGTAAAAATAGAGAAACGAGCCAAAAGAAATTACTTCGACAAACGCCCATGCAGGGAAGTCGAAATCAGCATACTTAGCTATCAGCCCACCGGTGTAGGGGCTTTGCTTACATCTAAAGATCTCGTCCTTGAGCGAATTGCACAGCGTTCCATCTGATTTTGTGCCATCGTAGGAGGAAATGAAATCCGAGACGACCGCATAGCCGTCCTCCCCCTCCGTCTCGATTCGCTTCAAGAGCTTGACCTTTGCAAAATGCTCCACATCAAGCGTAAGCGGCAACATTTCATAACGGAGGAGCATGTCAACAATCGACAAGTCGACCAACATCATGAAATCTAGATTCGCATACTCCCCCTTGCGATTTCCTTCCTCAACTTTAGGAAACCCAAGTCGATAGGCACGCAGGCGAAAATAGTTGCTGTTCTTCTCCAGGTAAGCTCTGGCATCGTCTTCGCTCATCAACGAGAAATGAACACCTCTCGATTTTAGATGATCAATCTGCTCGGACGCCGTAAGCCACGGCTTTCTATTAGCGTCGATCATCAGATCTCCGTTCTCGATGATTGGCTCGAGTCTCCATATTAATGTGTTTAGCTGGGAGAGTCACTCCATATTAACTGTCCGCACCCCTTACATGCCAGAGTGACTGAGCAAGCAATCAACTAGACTCGTCGCGCCAATGCCTCGCCACAATTACCGGAAGCAACATAGCAATGAGCAGAGGGGCCCGCCATAGCAAAGCACAGACAGGCCCGAACGCAACATAATCGGATGAGCCGAGCGGCAGACGACTAGCGATCACCGCAATCAAAAGAGCCCAAATAATACAGCGAACCCTTCACAACCGAAGCATTAGGGTCTCGGTCTAAGAAATTGACACTGTAAGAAGGAGATCCAACGTAAACGTGAGTCTTACCGGCCTCGCAACAGAACAAAATATCGCGAGCGCTGTTCTGTGTCAGAGTGTTGTAATTCGAGTAATACTCAAGCTCGTCTGACGGTGCTTCTCCTACAACAATCAACCGAGGATCCAACTTGTCCAGCCATGTCTTAGGGACGCGACCAGACTTTCGTCCATGATGCGGTGCAAATAGAATGTCCACAGGCGAAAGCGCAATGTCATCTTCGATCGCCTCCATGTAGTCATTCTCCATGTCACCAAGCCAAAGCGCACGGACCCCTTCATCAAGAGAGTAGACAATCGCAGGACTAATATTGTTGGGTTTATCAGAGCTTTCGGCATCCCGCAAAGCATCCCGGAAGATCTCATTATTCACATCGGGCCAGAGGACGCTAATCCCAGCAGAACCGCGCTCACCATCAGAAACGTTCATCCATTTACGCTTACACCCCTTGTATATTTTGTAAGCGCACGACGACCCCTTCAGATCTTTGTACTTTTTAAAACTCTCAGTCTCCGTGGACTTAGAGACATCATTGTCAACGTAATATTCGGAATGAGCTTAAGCTCATCAAGATACTCAATACCCTGAATATGATCTTGATCCGGATGCGTACTGATAAAACGAACGACGCCCTTTTTCCCTGCAAGGTTTTTGACCTCATCAAGGATTTCCGACTTACGCTCATCGGTAATATTACAGTCAATCATGCTGAAGTTATCAGTATTGTGATTGATATAAAACATGTCGCCGTTACCAACGGACAGAGACTTAATCTCGCTCATGTTCATCACGTTCCTCAAGATTGAAGTTGATTCGTTTTTCTACATACCGTTCCTGCTTGATCCAGGAGGCAACAAATAAGGCGATAAAAGAGCACAGCGCCGCTGGAAGCCGATGAGATTCCGGCAACAATGATGCAAGCAGAATAATTACGAGCAGGACACCGGCCCCCGCCAGGCTGCGATACATATTTGAAATCATTAAGAGCTGCTCGACCTTTGGATCTCGTTTCTGAGCATATGCAAAGGCAGAATAGTCCCGCTTTCCGGTCGGTTGTAGTTTGCGGACCAACGGTTCAATGCAAAGAGAGCCAATCCGCGACGCAATAAGACCGAGAACATAACTCATCACAAATAGTGCCAGCCAGTTAGAGCAGTCGATACAACTGCCCAACGGCATCTGACTGACGGAATATGTTACGAGTGCACCCGGTAAGAGCACATTGAACAGATCGTAAGCAGAGATTTTTCCAAGCAAATCATCTAGATAGTTATTGGCCAATAATTACGCACCTCCAAGAATCCAAAAACCATCCTTCGCATTTTTTACAAACTAACCCACCCCGCCACGCAAGTGTCAGGTTCTTGAAGAAGAGCTATTTGGAAATGATTTGAACAAACGGGGGCGCATACTGCTGTTGACCAATAAGCGCACACGCCCCTAAAGAAATTTAATGGACCATCAATATGGCCTCGATTTTGACAACTATTCCATCCGACTCCTTCCGAACAATTAGGTTGTAATGGGGAAACGACGCTTCTCGTTGTTTCAATTGTAGCCCTTCGCCAGTTCCATATCCTGTATTCTTTTTTGATGATGAGCACAAGATGTTGTGTTTTAACAGGTAAACGCAGCTAAAATAATGCGGAACTTATTCACGCGAAATTACGAGTCAGCTCATCCCCTTGTAGACAGCACCCTTGACCTGCATGAAAACATAATTAGACTCAATCGCTTTCGCCCGGTACAAAGTCATCCACATCGAATACCTGTTCGAAATTAACAAAAGATTTTGCTTGACCAACATGTTGAGACGCCCGCTTATTGCCCGGTCGTAAGCCGCAATAAACTAGGCAGCAGCCTCGCAGACTTTTCCTGGAAGGTCTCGGTGTCGAGTCTCGAAGAAACGAAAGGCGGCCTCATGTTGAAGCTGCCACATCGCGTATAGTCAACCCAGCACGGGTCAGAGCGCCGCCGGGGACTAAAGCGAGCCCTCCCCTCCCCAACATTCCCCAGAAAGTTCGCTGATGTTGACTGGTGTTCCCGTAAAATTAACCCAACAAAATATGTGCGGAGTGCTGGCCTGGAGCTGCCTTCGGACCCTATTGGCTGCTCACCGAGAGGCTCCGCTATGAAACGACCCCTTTACTACCTGGTCTGCGCGATCGCGTGTACGTCCATGGTCAGCGCGACGATGCCCATGGCAGCCATTGCGGAAGCCATCCAGCCTCAGGCAACAGCCGAGCAGCAGGCGCAAGCCGACGCCACGAGCGACGACACAGGCAAGGCCGAAGACGACACCATCACAAATGCGACAGCAGATACCGCAGAGGACAGCACCGCAACATCCACCGGCACCAGCGCAGTCAACACGGAAGACGCTGACGGCACCACCGCCACAACCAACACGGCCACCACCCCCACCCCATCCCTCCTCGCCCAGACCAACCCCACGCCCGCCGCAATCTCCACCACATCACAAACCACCTACGCCCACTCCGCCACCGCAAGCCAAAACGGCGTCACCTTTACCGTCTCGTGGAACGACGCCCCCGCGGGCACCGCGACGACCTTCCACGTAACCCAGGCCAACGGCTCGTCCCAGGCCAAGGCGCGCATGGACGTGCCCACCTATTGGGACGGCGGCAGCCAGGAAAGCGCCTGCGACCCGTCACGCCCGGCATGGGCCAGCTACTACAGCCTGGGCACCACGGGCCACGACTTTACCTTTGACTTCACGGCATCGGGCACGTACCGCATCTACTTCTACTTTATGGATAACGACAGAAACGACCCCCAAAACGACAAGGGGATCTACTACCTGCGCACCACGGCGGAGGTGACCGTAGACGACGCCGCCCTCCCAAGCGTCACGCAGATCGTCAACAACGCCGTGGACCTATGCAGGCAAGAGACAAACGGCTCGGAATACGACATGGCGCTTTGGCTCCACGACTGGACGCTCGACCAGCTGGAGTACGACCACAGCCTCAACTGGTGCTCGGCCGAAAGCGGCCTCACGCGCCACCAGGGCACCTGCGAGAGTTACCAGCGCATCTACTCCAAGCTCCTTGACGCCGCGGGCATCGCAAACGGCCGCATCACCGGCAACGGCCACACCTGGAACGCCGTAAAGATCGACGGCAAATGGTGCCAGATGGACCTAACCTGGGACGACACCAACGACAACTGGTACGGAGACCTGGACCAGCGCCATCTGTACTTTGGCCTGACCGACGAGCTCATGGCAATCGCCCACTCCGACCACACGGCAAACTACCAAAAGGACGACTACGCCTACCGCTCGACCGATCTGTCCAACAATTACTTTGTGCGAAACTGCAAGGCCGATGAATGGGCCGAGAAGTATGCCGACCGCATTCAGCAGCACCTGGATGCCAAGGAAGAGAGCTTTTCTATTGATGCCGACAATCAATCCTTACCGCCGAGCATCTCGGGGATTCAAAATGGGATCGTTGCCTATGCGATGAACCAGAGAGAATGGAAGACCGATGGATACAAGGCCAACCTGACGGCCACGTCAAAGGTCGAGATGACGTCGAGTAAAAGCTGGACAGCGAAGTATATGTTCAAAGCGAAACACGCCGAGTCGGTCGAGCCATCGCAAACAAACTATTCAAATACTCCCGAAGGCTATGCGCGGATGCTATATGCAGAGTGCTTTAACACGCCAGAGCCAACAACGCATCAAATAAGTTACTGGACAGGCGTACTCAAGCAGGAGGATGGGCCGCAAAGAGCAGTAAAGGAGTTCTTTACCAGCAGCGTTATAAAGCAAAAGAATGCAGTGGAAATTACTCGTTTACTATATCGAGTAGTCGCCGGAATCAATAACCCTACAGAAGCGCAGCTTGCATACTGGACGCAACACATCAAAGCAAATGGGGTTAACGGAGCGATTGCCGAGTTTAGCAACAGCAAGTTCTTTATATCTCAATGCATGAACTATGGGCTATGCAACAAAAACAGCCAAGGCTCGCAATCACCCTCTGTCTATGCCTGGCTACTCTACGAAAAGTGTCTCGATACTCCCGCTCCAGGACAATGGAGAATTGATTATTGGGCAAACGTGCTAGCTAATAACGGTGGATCGGAAAAGGCAATCAAGGAGTTCTTTACCTCAAGCACATTTAGGGCAAAGAAACCAGAAGCGCAGGCGAGGCTCCTTTACAACATTGTCGCAGGCGTTTCCAATCCAACGGAATTCCAAATCGCCTATTGGACAAATGTCATCAACTCAAATGGACTCATTTGCGCGATAGAAAATTTCCTAAATAGCGACCTATTTACCAAACAAAAGCTTGCCTACAACATTCTTTAAGCAAATATTCCCAACGATTTGACAACGGGCCTACCGATGAATCCTCAATCGATAGGCCCGCCTGATATTTACTTAAGCACCCTTCTTACCAGGTACTTAGAAGCGCCCACGAATCCTGAAGTCGCTGCAACGGCGGCAAAAGACGGGACGCCTCCGGTAAGGCGATCAAGCTTCCCCTGAAATCCCGGTCTACTGGGAAGCGAAGGCTCAGAAGCAAGATAAAGCGCAAGCTCTTCGGGCAATGTTTCGCGCATTCCCTTCAAGCCTTCCTGCGTCATCCCCGTAACAGATAGGATTTTCGAATTATCAATAACCCTATTAAACATACGGTCATAGCGAATCTGATAGACACCGCCTCTATGACGTTCAAACTCACTAAGTTCACAAGGAACAACTTCAAGCGACGGTAAAACCTCCCGATACGCATCGGCAACTTGGCTCCACGTCATATGGTCAGATCCAGAGACAGTAAAGACCTCGCCTAGCGCCATAGAGTTACCAACGAGACGAGAAATCATCTCGGCAACATCGCCGCCCCAACTCATAGTCGATTGCTTCTCAAGCATTGCCGCGGGAAGCGGAACGGAAATCTGATGAAGGGCCCTCCAGAGCCATTCATCAGATTCCAAGACCGCAAGCTGCAATCTGCCAACCGCGCCATCGTAAGTTACCGCAGGGCGAATAATTGTCCAGTTACAGCCGGGCTCAGCCAAAAGGAGGTTTTCGCAACGTGCTTTGGAAAGCGCGTACTCATCGGTCGCAAGATATTCATCATCGTCAACGGCATCAAGCAAGCGAGGAGACTCTTCTGTAATAACGGAGGAGTCAGCATAAACGCGATATGAAGAAGTAAAAACGTATTGCTCAGCCGCCGAAAGAAGCTTTTTATATCTCTCGCTGAATTCAGCAGTCGACCAAACCATGAAATCAACAATGGCGTCCCATTTAGAATCAAGTAAGCAGTCCAAAAATACCTGATCATGCGCATTGCCGACAGCAAAAGAGATGTGCGGGCTACCGGACTCCCTCGGTCGCCGTGTGGTAACAGTGATGTCCCAACCACGATTCGCTAGCTTTTCGCACACATGAGAGCCCATGGCCCCCGTGCCTCCCAAGACAAGCGCCTTCAACGTCTACCTCCCCAGCAATTTTTTGACTGCCGAGACGCCTTTGTCTCCAAGGGCGCCTTTGATAGCCGCCTTAGCAGCATGCTTTGCATCAACCTCGATTTGCGAAACAGCCTTAAGAGCATCGCTCTCGGCTTGGCTATCGGTAAAAACTTCCAAAAGAAGTGGACGGTCGTGCATCTCAGAATCCGTAAAACGACCAACAACCGAAGAAAACTCTTCCTTGTTTGATGCGCTTAGATATTCAAAACCTAGATCCTCGGCATAATGATGCATGAGATCGGGAGATTGGGCACCAAAATGACCGCGGGCAGCCATAAAGGAATCAGCATCTTCGCCAAACTGTGCAGCCTTATGACTATAGTTTTTGAACTCGGTGCCAACACCGTTATTGACCAGCATGATACGAAGGTTTGACCCGACATGGCGATTGCCCATGGAGTTAAGGTCGTAGAAGCACGCAAGGTCTCCCACAACTCCAAAAAACAACTTTTCGGGAGAAACGAGCGAAGCGCCTATCAAAGTGGAAACGCAGCCATCGATACCAAAACCGCCCGTGTTACAAAAACAAGAAACGCTGTTTGGAGTCTCAAAGAAGTTCCAACTCCGCAGCGTGTTAAGAATGCCAAGATGTAGCACCGCATTCTCAGGGAGTTCAGACGCCATCTGCTCAGCGCACCAGATATTGGAAAAAGGAAGTTCCGGCATACGATCACGAAGAGAGGCGTCAGCAGCGTCCCATTCATCAGAAACGTTGAAGGTAGCCATCGAATCGGTCTTCGCGGCATAAGACTCAAAGAACTCTTGCTCGTTCATCTCGAAGACATAGCGCAGGGTGCCAAAGGGCTCACGAATCCGCCCATCAGGGTTAACACGCCACACTTCACAGGCGGGAAGATTGAGATATGCACCAGAGATATCACCGATGTAGACAATCACATCGGCATGGTTGCAGGCAATCTGACCGCATTCTTGCTTTGAAACAAGCCCCGCAAGAACACGATAAGCGCCACGATAGTTGCTCGTTTGATCACATAGCACAGCAGCGCCATACGTAGCGCAGAACGAATCAACAGCAGCGACCAACTTTTCGCTCCACGGGCGATGGGCGCCAACAAATACCTCTACCCGCTTACCCTCGAGCGGCGGAAGGTCATCGCCCGGGAAGATACGATCGATTTTGCGTGCAACAGGCAGACCGTCAGCAGAAAAACCATCACTATAGGTAGTGACTAAATCGATATGAACCGGTCCACCTCCGTGGCGCGTGAGCTCCAGAAGAGCCTCATTGGTGCAAAGTTCGCACTCAAGACGATCGTCCGCAGATGCGATAGAACGCGACTGGAAGCTATAAACACACACATCGTTAAGCGGGCTGCGTCGATCCATCACCTGGGGAACGTTGCGACCGATACGGCCAGGATGCTGAGTAGACGTAACGGCCAGAACGGGAAGTTTGCGGTAAAACGCCTCAGTCAAACCGGGCAGGTAATTACGAGAAGCGGTAGCTCCCGTGCATGAAAGAACAACGGGCTCTCCGGTCTCCGCGGCCATACCGCAGGCCATATAAGCAGCAGATCGTTCGTCAACGGATGAAAACACTTCAAAGAACGGGTCGCCCTGAAGACACTCGACAAAAGTAATGTTAGTAGTGCCGGGGCTCGCAATAACCCGCTTAATGCCATGCTGCTTTAAAAGTGAAACAAGAATTTGAACATTACGTTCATCGGTGTATCTATTTTGCATTATCAACCTTCCTTTATTGGCGATGCAAATAAGGCAATCTCGCAAAGACGGCTTTGCGCTCTCGGGAATCGAGAAGGAACTTCCAGAAACAAACGACCATTACAAAACTATATAGCGCACCCCAGAGCAAAAAAGATAGCCAGCTGGATACTGGCACCAAGGATGTTCCCGCAAGACAAACAACAACAACGAGCACAGTGACAAACACAACCGGAAGGATTCTCTTCCAAAACTTGAACATATCAAGCCCGATATAGCGTTGGTAATACCAGTTCATAAATACACCGCAGCCAAGAAATATGTAAGTCACATAACCAATAGCGGGCGCCCAATAGCCAAAAGGCCCAGCTAGCACCGCAGTCAAACCGAGATTAATGGCCGCCATACAGAGGTAGGCAACGCTTCTGGCCTTGTGCCTATTTTTAGCTCGTTGAATCTCGATTCCTGTATTTTGAGTCAAAGGGATGATCAACGGCGCAACCATAAGCACGATGAGCCAATATGCATCGGAGAAATCCCCTCCAGCCCATTTAACGATGAAAAACCGCCCCAATAGGACAAAACCGCCAAAGACGTAGCAAAACAACAACGCCTGATATCTGCCGACACGCGTCATAAGAGAAGTTAGCTGGTCATTATCGTTACTTTCCGCAACGATACGGTTGATAAGCGGAACAAACACGTTAGACATGGTAGTAGATAACGAATAAAAAACTTGCCTTATCTGCAAAGAAACGGCAAAGACGGCAACAGTGCTTGCACCCGATAGCGCGCCGAGCAGCATGTTTGGCACACTCTGATTAATGAGTTCACAGACCTGATTAGAAAAAATCCAAGCACTAAAGACTGCAATAGAAGCAAATAGCGAGAAGTCAAAGCGGCGAACATCAAATCTCATGCCAAGCTTAAAGATGGCAAATCTCGCATTGAGCACTAGCAACGTCAAAGTAACGCCCAGCTGGGCAAAAGCAACGCCAACTGCACCCAGACCTAGATTAAGAAGGACGAATGCCACACCGGGCGTAGCCAATGAAGTAAACATCTGTCGCGTCTGCTGAAACTTAAACTGCTCATGGGCGAGAATATAGGCGTCGAAGACCGTGGAGAAAAGGGTGGCCGTAACATTGAACGCCATAATCCCCATAAGCTGCCCAGCAAGGCCAACCTGATCGAACGTAAAGCTCCCGGAGAAGAAGAATTCAACATTACCTGCAAATAGGAGCCCGAGAAACAGAGCAATGGCGCTGACAATAACGTAAAGAATTAGATACATGCCGTTAAGTCTGCGGATATCAGACTCATCCCCAGTCGCACGACTTTGGGTATAGAAGCGAATATACGCCTCGGAAAAACCAAAGGTCAAAAGCGTCAGCGAAAATACAAACGAGTTAGACGTTTGGTAAACGCCATAATCAGCCTGGCCGACAAATGCCAGAAGCATGGGTGTATAGACCAGATTGACGAGGTTTTTAACAACAATATTGAGGTAGCCGAGCATAACGCCGGCCTTGCGCTGGCTAGCCACGAGCAACACCGTCTAGCGCGCCCCGAAGCCAAGCAAGCGAGGACTCACGAAGCGCAGCGAGACGCATCTCTACACCATCCCAATCAGTACTGAAGATGGCCTCCTCACCAAAAGCCGCCTCAGAGGAACGATGTCCAACGAGTCCAAAATTGGAGCAAAGCGTATCGAAACGCGAGGACATGTCGGCATCGGCGCTAACGCGTTCATACACGGCGAGAGGCCTATGGTGCAGCAACGCAAATACACTCGCATGGAAGGAATCGGTACACACGAGATCGCTGTGGGCGATGAGCCAAACGAACTCAGATGGACCAATGGCAAGTGCGTCGTCCATGACATCGATGACCTCGAGACCTCGTGAGGCGGCGAGAGCAGCAATGCGCTCATCATTAATATCGTTTCCGAGAACGTATTTGAACACGTAGGGACTGCTGCAGTCCACCTTTTCAGGTTTGACAGAGACCTTTTGCCAGTCTGCTGGATCAAGCAACAATGTCGGATCAAGAACTACAGGAACATCGCGACCAGTAAGATCATGAACAATATTTGCACCCGCAGCCTCACGGACGGAAATGGATTTGATTCCATCAAGCAACTCGGCAGTTTTTTTACGGTTCTCCGTGATCTCGCTCACACCGAAGCTGGCGGCATAGGCAATTTTCTTCTCTGAAGGGACCATCGGCAGGTATTCCAACTCACTATTAAAATCGAAATCGGGATTCCAAACCTGGTCGGAGCCAATGACAAAGTTATCGTAAGAAGATGCTAGACCAGGAGAAGAATACTCTTTTGAAACTATTGACTTCGAAAAGGCAACGAATTGCATATCGAAGCGCCTAAAGGATCCGAGTTTGTCACCACGATGTCCTAATGCGCCTAGCTTACGTTTTACTGTTTTTAACTTTGTAGCTGTCGAGCCACGAAAGCCGGCCTCACGCCCAAGCGACTCTACGCTATTGCCGCAGCGCTCCAAAACAGTCTGCAAGGCATAGTTCTGAAGCCTATTTCCATAGTTAACACTCTGAATTGTTAAAATTGCCGATTTCAATATCTCACACCCAATATCTTAATTAAAACAAAAATATACATGGAGGCCATGTGGCAAATACAAATGGGGTCAGTGTTTAATCGCAACACGAACCCTCGCTAGCGCACCGTAAATCACGAATGCAGCATGCAACTTACCTTTCGAGAGGAGTTCCCAAGCAAGACGCCACTCACCGTGCATCCCCAAACTATCCCGGGGACACTCCACAAGGTGTTCGCGCAGCCACACGGCATCGAAAGCTCTGAACCACGCCTCCTGAACTTCCGAAAGCAACGAGCCCGACTTAGTCGCCCTGTTAAACTGTCCCATAAACTCACGTGCCAAAAGAAGTCGAGCCTCTCGCTCTCCAAATAAGCCACGGTCACGCATGACCTCGACAACAGCCGCGTAACGCACAAGTGAGTCAACGTCCTGTGGACGCACGACGCCGCACGTAGCGGACCTGTCAACATCCCAGTGATACGCGCAAAACGGCAAAAATGCCACCTTACCATTCTCGAGCAGCCAAAGATACTCAAGATTAAAGAGGCGATCTTCCGAAAACCTAAGCCCCAAAGGAAAAGGCGCAAAATTCGTACCCAAGCGATTGACGGCCTCACTAATCAGATCATGCCGGTACAAACGAGACCAAGCAGCATTGAATTCATAGCGTTCCGCATCCTTCACAAAGCCGCTCCATCCACCATCAACCATAACCCGTTTGAGCGAATCGGCGGAAACAACCGATATATCAGACAGAGACGTTCTCATATCCCGTACCTCCGTTTTGCCAGCATCAGAACACGAATGCTGGCAAATAATAAGGCCAAGGTCATTTATAACAGCCGCATCAATTAGCACCTCATAGTCACCCGGGAACAGATAATCGTCGGCATCAAGGAACATAATCCAAGAACCATGAGCCGCCGCCAACCCAACATTGCGCGCAGCAGAACGACCTTTATTTTGCTGACGAATTAACCTTACCCGGTCATCGCAATTCGCAAGCCGTGCCACAATTACACTCGTGTCATCAGTCGACCCGTCATCAACTACAACAATCTCACGAAGAGCAGGACCAATCGAAAGTGCACTAGTGACGCTACGTTCTATGGTCTCCTCTGCCTGATAAGCGGGAATGATGACACTGATGGCGTTGAACCCACTTGAGCCAATGCCAAACGTCTCCGGGTCTTTGTAAGCCACATCCTCACCTATCGTCCGACAAGTTTTTTTAAAGCAGTGGTCGCTTTTGGACCAATTAGATAAGAAATTCTCTTATGGATCCTTTGCTTACTCGTCGTCCAAGATCCATCATAATGATGAATTGAATAGCTGTTTTCGGTAAGTATTAAGCGAGAATTTATAGGGTCTTTCGGACAAAAATATTCACTCGGATAAATACGCACGCCAGCGACTTCTTGAATTCCGGGGACGTCACGAAGCCCTTTTTCACGGAGGATATCAGTCACCCTATCAACGACTGTAGTAAGGTCGTAACTTCCATCATCTTTGATAAAATGATCCTGTTCGTAAGAATCAAGGATGTCCCTATACAGGCCAAGCCCAGGATTGGCCGCCAGGCCAAGCCCAGAAGCAACCGTTCCTTTAGTTGTCTCGCTGCAGTCAACCTCGAATCCCATGTATGGACCTCGTTCGAGAATGGGCTCCAACGAACGAATAACTTCCACGTCAGTATCGAGGTATATGCCGCCCTGCTCGTAGAGAATCTTAAACCGAGCGTAATCACTGGCAAATGCCCACTTTTTAGCTTTATATGCTTCGCAAGCATACTCACAGAGGCCAAAGTCTAAATTCGACTCGTCCCATCGCACAATCTCATAATCAGGCATAAATTTACGCCAGGAAGAAAGGCACTTTTTTGCTAATGGCGGAAGCGGGTTTCCGCCCAACCATATGTAATGAATCTTCTTTGGTATCAAAGTAACTCCAAGCCAATTCACAAATCGATTATTTATCCAAAGGGATAGGAAGCGGGCTCACGATTTAACCAATCATACAGATCAAGACCTTGCGAGAATCTGTCTGTATCGTTTAGTATCTGACCTTCATTAACCGAGGCAGGATGAAAGACAGCACATTCTAAATCAGGTCGACGTGTCGCAGTGAAACATAGTTTGTTGGGAAAACTGATCTCATCGAACTTACGGAGATCTTCCTCGGTACAACTATTCATCTGGCTAAACTTGATAAACAGGTTGTTCCAATTGAGTCGGTCAATACGTCTGTACCACTTTTCAGCAGCCTCCTTCGCTGTTGAATAGTGAAGAAAAACAATCTCAATATCATCGATTAAGGCAATCGGTTTATCAACTTCCCCTCGATTCTTCAAAACGTCCCAATGCAATGATTCATGAGCATCGATAAACTCGAGGGGTGAAGCAAGGTAGTGTCTGAGGTTCGCGGAGAACCTAACGTAATCGGAAGCGAAAAAATAAAGACCTGCCGTCGGCGACTGGTACGGAAGTCCAAAATAGCGGTAGACAGACCCACCCCAACAATTATTTGAAATAATAGAAAAATCGCAACGATTTAAACGCTGACGACGACTCTTTACAAATAAAGGATTAGTCTGCTCGCGAATCTTCCTCTGGATAATCCCAAAATAGTCTCTAGCCATGAAAAACCTCATCTTTGCAAGTCGAACCTGAATGCTCTCGCTGCATAGAGTAAAGAGCCTCGGAAATACCGATTAAATTAAAGTTGATACAGATAAAGAAAGCAGAGGTCTCACAAAAAGCAACGAATGAAAAGATGATTAAACCGAATATAGCCGGGCTTAGCTTGCCGCAACGAAAAGCTTGCACAAGTGTTGCAAGCCATGCAACATACATAAGAATAGCCACAAGGATACCCGACTCAAGAACTATATGCGCATATGCATTATCAACCAAAAAGGTACTGAAACTGCCAAATCGAATAGAGGCATCATCGAAATCAAACCCGAACGGCAACGGCGGAAACGAAACTGTAAAATAATGCATTAAGGCAAGTCTTGCCGAAAGAACAGAATCGAGCTCACGCATCCAGCCTACAGAAGGATTATAGGAATACATAAAATAATAAGTCGACAGACTCAAAATAATGAAAGCACCGATTCCCAGTGCAATGAGCAATCGATCGAAAGCTTTTCCCCTCAAGAGGGTTGCAAGAATTGCCAAAAATGCTAATAACAGTATGCATAGAGCTGAAGTTCTAGAAAAAACCACAACACGGCACAAGTAGTACATACAACCGTAAAATATCACGTCAACAATGGTTGCTTTTCGAAACCGCAGAACCGTAAAAGCACATGTCATAGAAAGCAAAAGGACACCAAGACTGTTGGGATGTGTGAAACCAGGAGCCTGCCTAAGCGTGTTGTTTAGAGAATTCATCGTAATCGACGAAATATAACCAGCGCTAGCCGCCGATACCGTTACAAGAATTACTCCGAGCGAGCACCAGAAAGAAACTGAAGCAACATCGCGAACGTCAACACCTTTTCCGGCAACAACAAACAGGAAGAGCAAGAAAATATTCCAACTTCCCGAAAACGCTGTTGACGAGATAACCACGCAGGCACAGATAGAAAACAGAGCAATCTGCCACCGTGAAAAACCCAAACGCAAAATATGAGCTGTCAAAACTACCGTGCAAAACGCCCTGACTCCAAGATAAAACAAATCAAGATGAAGAAAGCTAAGGTCGCGAAAGGTAGTGAAATTTAGGTTGTAGGCGATAAAATACAACGAAAATGCGAATAAATACGACTTTTTATAATTATCTGGAAATGTCGAATTGTCACTAAGCGCCATCCAGCCAATATGACTATACGGATGAACTGAATTCTTAGCCCTCACGCCAGTTTGCCTTACACCTTGTTTCATTATTATTGACCCCGCCACTCACTTACCAGAAACCCGTTTCAAAAGTTCCTCATAATACTCCATCAGTTTTTCTGCATTTGCCTCTGCGGAATAGCCGGCCTTAGCCAACCTTTCTCCAGCGAATGCGTCGCGCCCGTCTTCGATAGCGGCAGATAGTTCCGTGGCCCAGTCTTCCAGTGAAGATTCCAGATCGACAAACCTGCCATTCCCAGCAACATCGCTTTCGGCGGGAACATTCGTCGAAAACACGCACGGCAAGCCAGCCGCCTGGGCCTCGACAGCAGAAATGGGCAGTCCTTCATATAGGGAAGGCATAAAGAACACGTCAAAAACCGAATAAAAGCGAGCGACATCGCTACGAACACCTGGCAAAAACACTTTGTCTGAAAGACCAAGAGAAGCAATCTTGTCTTCAAGCGCACGACGCCCCTCTCCATCGCCGAGAATAACCAAGCGAGCTTCCGGCACCACTTTGATATAAGTCGCAAACGCATCAATAGCAAAAGAATAGTTCTTTTGTTTAACGAAGCGTCCCACGCAACCTATCACCGGAGCGTTCTCAGAAATACCAAGTTCTGCACGCAGGTTTTCACGGGCGTTAATGCTATATGCAAAATCATCAAGACAAATACCGTTGTTTATGAGTTCAAAAGGCACATTGCCAAACAAGTATTTGCCCGCTTCGTTAGAACAGGCAGAATATGCATTTGCAAAACGCTTACCGAACGCAATAAGCGGGGCGTTTCGCAAGCGATGGATAGCATTGTCGGATGAACTATTAAGGTGACTGTGGATAACTCGCACACCCACACCGGCGCGCCGGCACGCTCGAAGGGTTACGAAAGCATTATTAGGCACATGGCAATGTGCGATGTCATACTTACTTGCAACTTTTCCTAGAACATCGGTCGCCTCGCGAGCAAACTCAAAGGGTGACGTTTTACCATGCGAGACAACGTATACTGAAGAACCTTCTGCCTTCAATTCATCGTCAAGACTGTTGGGAAAAATAAGCCGACCCGATTCAGACGAATGATGAAAAAAATCAAAATGGAAACGGTCCCTATCGATATATCGATTCATGTTGAGAACAAAGCGGGTCACGCCTGAATCCGATGCAAGCGAAGGCACTATCTGAAGAACTTTAATCACAACTAACCCTATCCAACAAATGCTTTCGGACAATAGACGCGCAGTGGTCTGCATCAAAACCCGCACTGCGAACAAGTGCGGCGTAGATATCCCTATCTATCGACATTCGAACCATCTCAACGGCCCTATCCGCCCAGGCAGGCTCACCGGCAGAGAGCGGTAGTGAGGCTTCGACATCCGTCACATGAGCCTCCGAAGGCAAAGCCTCCGAGCATACAATGGTGCAGCCTGAGCATTGAGCCTCAATACACACAATCGCAAGTCCCTCAAATAGCGATGGCATAAGAAAACAATCAAGGGCCGAGTAGACGGGAGCCGGATCGGGAAGATATCCCGGCATAATGACTTTTTCTCTAATGGCCAGCTCGTCAACCAATTCTTCGACCTGCGGACGCAAATCCCCCTCGCCCACCATCAGGTAATAAGAATTTGGCTCACGCTTTAGAATCTCAGCGAAAACCCTAATCTGAAAGAAGGGATTCTTTACCTCAGCGATACGTCCGATGTTACCAAATAAGAACGCATTCTGTGGAATATCGAAGCTTTCGCGAATCTCAGCACGAGCTGCAGCATCGAATCTAAAGCGCTCAGTATCAATCCCATTGTTAACGACCTCGAATGGGCGATTGCCGAAAAGATAACGACCAGCATCACTCGAACAGGCAAGGCAAGCGGTAGCGCTGCCGCTGAGAACGGTTTTTCCAAAGGCATGCATAACCGCCTTAGCCGCTGCTTGTCCAGATCCAAAGGCCGAGTTATGAGAATGGACAACGCGCACGGGAACACAGCACTTCATTGCAACCTCGGAGTAGAGGAACCCCATGCCGTTCATGGTGTTGATATAGACCGCATCTGGACTCATGGCATTTGCCAGTTCAGCAAATCCCTTGGATCCATCGCAGAGCCTCTTAAGCTGTCCAGGTTTATAACCAGAGAAAACCGTATAACGATCGATTCCCAACTTAGCAAGCTCATCGTCAAATGAGTCATTCCAGTCCCAGCATGAGTACAGCGAAAAAGAAACGCCATTTCCTTGCAGCCGGCGAAAGAGCTCCATGAGAAAAGTCTCGATCCCGCCTTGGCCCCATGCCTCCGCATAGCAGAGCACACGTTTACCAGTCGAATAAGAAATCGGCGCAGGGACTTTGCATACAATCTTACTCAACCCTATCACCCTTACGTCGGAGTACGACACGATAAACGAAAGAGCGCAACGAGTTGGGCATCAAACAAACAACTGCATGCGGGTAATAGGAACAAAAATAATCTCGCTTGGTGAAATACCCACGGTCAACCTGTGCCTTTTTAAAAGCCTTGGCATATTTAAGGTAGCGAATCCCTCCCCTACGGGCATAAAAATCTTCGCTTACGCGCATCGCCACAAGCGGTTCACCTAGGTTATCCGCCTTGCAGCCGCATGCGAGCATCCTATTAAAAAGATCCCAGTCCTCGAAATATAGAAAATCAGAACTGTAGTTACCAGCCTCCATAACCCTCGACTTTCTAAATGTCATCGGAGGGTGGCGAAAGGGATTGCGTCTTTTTGAGTAGATGGAGATGGCATCCATACCCTTGGGAAGATCAGTAGAAGCGATGGGCTTATCGGGTGATTCAACGAATTCAACAACGTCGCTCCCGACCATATCAAGTCCTCTATTAATAGCGGCAAGCTGCTTTTCCATACGGTCAGAACGAGCTACATCGTCTGTATCCATACGTGCAACGATTTCATTAGAGCAAGCGAGCATACCTTGACGCAAGGCATAGCCCAGCCCATGATTTTCATCATAGGAAATAAATTTAAAGAGACCTGGGTGCTCAGAGTCATAATCTGAAAGCACGTCTTCAAGCTCGCGTGTAAGCGGACCATCCTTGACCATGACGATTTCAGAAGGAGAAACCGTTTGATTTAGCATGCTGTCTAAAGCCTGAATCAGAAAGGCGGGTTTTTCTTTTTTGTAAATGCTCATCAATACACTGTAAGAACAAGTATCAGTTGTCTGCATTTAACGACCCGTCCTCTCCTTGCCGAACATTGCACCAAAGGTGCCCGTGAAGCATTTCCAGTCCATGCGAAAACAGCGGTTTTGAACGTAACGAAGTTCAATCTTTTGTCGCAAGCCGCTCTCGAACGTCGCTTCATTTCGATCCGTTGCTTGCCAAAGCCCAGTAATGCCAGGCTGAACAGAAAGCAGTTCGGCCTTCTCCTCATCCGTAAAATGCTGTTCAAGCTCATCCCTTGTAATGGGGCGAGGCCCAATAACAGAAAGGTCGCCGTTTAGCACATTGAGAAACTGAGGCATCTCGTCGATAGAGCATTTGCGAATGAATAGACCAACCTTGGTAATGCGGGGGTCATCGTCGACCTTGCGCTCGACTTCCCACTGATGCAGCTGCTCAGGGCTCAGATACTTCTGCACGTTGCCAGCATCGGCGACCATGCTGCGAAGCTTAAAAATCCTGATTGTCTTTCCGCCCTTACCAACACGCTCTTGCGCATACATAGGACTGCCGGGCGATTCAAGGCTAATGAGTGCACACACAACAGCAATAGGAATAAGCAGTAGAACACTCATCAAAAGACTGAACACAAGGTCAAACAGCCTCTTAACAAAACGATAGCCAAGCGTACCGCTCGGCTTTATCCGATCGAAAGCCAATGCATCCCCCATTGATGTACAGCTCTCTGTCATTTCCTTAGCAGCCACAATAAAACTCACGTTCCTGTCCCCAGGACCCCCCCCCATCTATGAATCCAAAAAACCAAATAAATCGCTGGTACAACGTCTCCCTTACGTTTTGCTGGGAACGTCCAGCGCAAGCAGCTCCCTAAAAGCGGAGTCACCTTCGCCCACGTCCACCAGGCACCAGCGCTTATGACGGTCGATCTTCTTTACGCGGGCCTCTTGCCCCACCAAGGGACCCTGCTCTATGTGCAACACGCCGCCTTCTATGCGCGCAACGCTGTTGCGCACCACGCCGTCGTCGTCCAGCACGCTGCGGTACCAATCCTGCACGTCGTCCGGCATGGGCATGTACGCCCGCTCCCTACTGCCGGCGATACGACAGCCAAAGCTCAACTGAGCCAAAGCCCTATCGAGCGCGGCGGCATCGTGCGTGGCGACGAAGAAATATTCCTTGTACATGGGTTTGGTTTGGAGCGACCAGGCGCCATCCCGCTTAAACCAGAACTCCTTTTGCATTACAAAAGCGTCCTGCATAAGGTTGTGCGGGATAATGCGACGGACCTTTTCGCAGGTCTCGCGCTCTTTTCCATTGGGGGTGTGAACCAGATACCAGCGAACACGGCCATGCTGGCTGTTGGTGGTGGCGCCATTAAATGCGCCCGGCAGCTGCTCTTGGCGCCGTGCCGTCTGTTCCATGTTCTCGCCCCCTCTTTTAGCTTTGCGATGCACGCAAATGCAGGGGCGTTTAGAACAAGCTTCTCGCTCGCAGCTAGGCGCAGTCGCAAAAGTACAGGTTTTTGTATCTTTCGACAGACGACATTATACGAGCAATTAATCAGCGTTTGCCCAGATTACACAAAATGTACTGCTAGTAGGTACATCTCCATAGCCCCCTACAAAAACCTGTACCTTTTTGTGCAACAAAAAAAGCCGCTCAACCAGCGGCTTTTCTTATTTCGGCATGAAAAAGGCGACCGCCCTTTGTGGACGGTCGCCTTTGTTAATTGTTGTGAAGCTTGCCCTAGGCGCGAGTCTTGATCTCCTCGAGCACCTTGGCAACAAACTCGTCAACGCTCATCTGAACGGTCTCGTTAGAGCGATCGCGGACGGAGATGTTGCCGGCCTCGACCTCCTTCTCGCCCAGGATGAGCATGTAGGGCACGCGATCGATGCTGCGGGCCTCGCGGATCTTGTAGCCGATCTTCTCATCGCGGTCGTCGCAGACCACGCGAATGCCGGCCTCCTCCAGCTTGGCGCACACCTCGTGGGCGTAGTCGCGGCTCTTCTCGGAAACCGGAAGCGCCTTGACCTGCACGGGAGCCAGCCAGGTGGGGAACTTGCCCGCAAAGTGCTCAATCAGAATACCGATGAAGCGCTCGATGGAGCCAAAGCACACGCGGTGCAGCATGATGGGGCGCTTCTTGGTGCCGTCGGCGTCCACGTACTCCAGGTCAAAGTTGAGCGGCATCTGGAAGTCGAGCTGCACGGTACCGCACTGCCAGGTACGGCCGAGCGAATCCTCCAGGTGGAAGTCGATCTTGGGGCCGTAGAAGGCGCCGTCGCCCTCGTTGACCTCGTAGTCCATATGCAGCTGCTCCAGAGCGGTGCGCAGGCCCTCCTCGGCGCGCGCCCAGTCCTCGTCGGAACCCATGGAGTCCTCGGGGCGGGTGGAAAGCTCTACATGGTACTTAAAGCCAAACTTCTGGTACACGGAGTCGATGAGGTTGACCACGCCCACGATCTCATCAGTCAGCTGGTCGGGACGCACAAACAGGTGGGCGTCGTCTTGGTTAAAGCAGCGCA
>OLPT01000766.1_pt1 | contig 22050 bp, 17 predicted proteins | sample 1673051 | NCBI WGS metagenome assembly OLPT01 (sample SAMEA3136750, study PRJEB25190) | human gut metagenome | biome: human gut; feature: human-associated habitat; material: faeces | place: Austria | collected 2013
GGCGGGTCTCACCCCGGCGCTTCTCCATCTCTTTAAGACGGCCTTCGAGATGTTCAATGCGCTGGTGCAGGTGGCGGCGGTCCAGCTCCAGCTTGGTTTCACCGGCACCGCGGCGGGCACCCCCGCCGCCCCCGCCGCCGCCGCCCTGGCGGCTGAGGGATTCACCCAGGCCCTGCAAACGGGGCAGCTGGTAGCGCAGGGTGGCCAGTTCGGTCTGCAGCTTGCCCTCATTGGTGGTAGCGCGGGCACGGAAAATTTCCAAAATCAGCATCGTGCGGTCCAGCACTTCCACCTGCAAAGCGGCGGACAGGTTGCGGATCTGGCTGCCGGTGAGTTCGCCGTCAAAAATAGCTGCCGCAGCGTTCAAATTTTGGCAGACAAGCCGCGCTTCGGCCACCTTGCCCTCCCCCAGCAGGGTGGCGGCTTCGGGGGTGGGGCGTTTCTGCGTAACCTCGGCCACGGCCTCCATGCCGTTGGCGTCAGCCAGCGCTCGCAGCTCGTCCAGGCTGCGGGCCATATCGTACTTGCCCTGGTCCAGCGCCAGCAGCACGACGGGCAGTTTCTCGCCGTCCTGCTGTTTCTGGGCCGTGGTGCCAAAGTCCAAATCGATCGTATTCTCGCTCATAAATCCTCTTTTACCAGGTGGTAGGCGCGGCAGGGCACCGCCGTGCCGTCAAATTTGTGGTCGATCACATCGTGGTCGTAAACGAAACCGGCTTTTTGCAGCACGGCGCTGCTGGCCACATTCTCGTTGGCATGGATGGCCGCCAGCCAGGGGGCGTCTACCGTGTTGAACCAGTAGTCCCGCACGGCGCAGAGGGCCTCGGTCATATAGCCGTTGTTCCACCACTTGCGGCCCAGCGCGTAGCCCGCCTCCCAGGCGGAGCCCAGAATTTCGGTGTTCAGGTGCCAGCCGGTCTTCAGCTCCGGCGCGGGGAACAGGCTGATGGTGCCCATCAGCACGCCGCTGCGCTTATTTTCCACGCCCCACTGGTAAAAGGTGGGCTCCACGTAGTGCTTTTCCCACTCGTTCAGGATTTCGGCGGTTTCGGCCCAGCTGCGGTGGGCGTTCCAGCGCAGATACCTGGTCACCTCGGGGTCGCTGGCCCAGTTGTTAAACATCATCTCGCTGTCATCCATGGTCAACCGCCGCAGCAGCAGCCGCCCGGTCTCCAATTCCTGTGTGCCGCAATGTTTCATGGTTTTCCTCACTTCTTTAACAGGCCGCGCAGGATGCCCAGCCCCATATTCCACAGTTTGAGCAGTTGGGCGCGGTAGAGGGTGCAGTAGATGAACAGCACCGCGCCGGTAAGCACGAATTTCAGGACAAAATGCTGCCACAGCAGCGTGCCGGCCGCCGTGACGGCGAACGCCAGCAGAAAGCCGGAGATGGTCTTGGCAAAGCTGGGGATGGTGCGGTAGTACATCTGCCCGGTAACGCTGCGGTACAAAAATGCCAGACCGTTGCTGGCGGCCAGCGCAAAGGCCGCGCCGGTCATGCCGAAGCGGGGCACGAAGGCCGCGCACAGCCCCAAATTAGACAGCGCACCGACGCCAATGCCAATGGTATCATGCCAGGGTTTGCGGGCGATGGAGTTGCCGTAGACGGTGCCCTCGCACAAAATGTTGAACACCACCGCCAGCATCAGCAGCGGGAAGATGGTCAGGCACTCCTTTTTGTTGGGGAAGATGAGGAATACGATGTCTTCAAACATCACCAGCACGCAGAAAAAGCCGAAGATCAGCAGGTTCAGCACGTCGTGCACGTGGCCGATGCGCTCCTGTTCCTCGCGGTAGTGGGCGTACACATAGGGGCCCCAGTAGGTGGAGAAGCCCGCCTGGATAGCGGTGACCAGCTGCGCCAGGCTGTAGCCGAAGGCAAAGAGTCCCTGGGCGCTTTCGCCGCACTCGTTGCCCACAAAGGACAGGCAGATGCCGCTGGACAGGCTGAACAGAATCTGCGCCGGGGCCAGCGCGATGCCATAAGGCACAGCCACCTTGGCGATACCGCCGAATTTTTCGGCAGGCAGCGGACTGAAGAAGGCACTGCGGTACTTATACCCAAACGCAATGACCACCACACCGAAGCTGATGATGGCCGCCATGGCCAGCAGGTAGACGTTGGAGGTGAAGAAGCCGGGCAGCAGGTAGATGAGGTTGAAGCACCCCTGCATCCACAGCGTCTCGGCGGTGTAGGCTTTCAGGTCGTTTTCCAGCCGCAGCAGCACGTTCAGGTAGCGCACCAGCATGTACAGCGCGGCGTTCACGAACAGCAGCGGCACCAACCCCTGGCCGTCAGCGCCAAAGCCGAAGGCCACCGCCATGGACCGGGCGGCGAACAGGCTGCACACAGCCCCCAGCACCAACATGAACACCACCGACATCCGGGTGCAGGCGGCAAACAGCTGGCGGGGTTCGGCCCCGGCGGGCGGCTCATGGTAAAAGCGCAGCAGGGTCTGGTCCAGGCCCAGGATGCCAAGGTTCATGACGGTGGCGGTGTAGGTCATAAAGGTGACCGGCGCGCCCAGTACCTCGGCAGGCAGCAGGCCCTTGACAATGAGCGCCAGGCCGGTGATGGCAAACCCCAGGTAGGTGGCCACCGAGTATTTCATTACGTTGCCGGCAAAGGATTCCCCGGCGGATTTTTTCTCTGGCATGATTCGAGGTCCTTTCCCTCCTTCTTTGAAAAGAAGGAAGCGAAGAAACTTTTATACTTATCTCACGTAGGGCCGGATGCGGGCCGTCATGGCTTCCACCTGCTCGGGCGTCACATGGGCTTTATCCACATAACCATAGATGCGCTGGGCGAAATTGGCCAGCGGCGGGCAGAAGGCGAACACCTTTTTCGGCTCCCAGCCGCGGCGGTACAAAAAGTGTACGCCCGCCAGTGCACAGAATTTCAGCAGGTTAAAGTGGGGGGTAAAGCCCTCGCCCATCGGCTCGTCCCGGGGGGGATTTTTGTAGACATCCTCCAGCAGATCGGCCATGCGGATGTAGGCCGGCGTCTCGCTGGGGTCGAAGTAGCCCTCGATGACTTCGCGTGCAATGGGGAACGGCGGGTCGTCCTGCTGCATGGCGGCGGCAAAGTCCGCGTAAGTGGTGATATAGCGGGCGCCCTTGTAGATGACCGGGTCATACTCGTGCTCAATGGGCACAGGGCGCAGGATGTGGCAGCTTTTGCCCGCCATGTACACCTCGGCGATAGCGGTGCTCATCCAGATGGAGATGGAGTCCGCTGCCACGATCCACTGCTTGACCGAATCGGCAAAGATCACGTGGAAGTTGGGGCATTTCCTGGCCAGTTCTTCCAGCGCGGGGCTGTTCCACTCGCTGGGGTGGCGGCGGTAGACAAGCTCTACCTCCGGGTGGGCGGTGAGGTACTGTTCAAACCAGCTCAGCGTTTCTTTCATCGATACACGGTTTGTTTTGGCAAAGCCGGTAAAGTCGGTGCCCGCCATTTTGGAAAGCTCGGCCACCTCGTCGTCGTTCATGCTGGCGTAGCCGAAGCTGGAAATATACAGGTGCAGCTTTTTGTTGGGGTCGAGGCCGAACTCCCGGCAGAGGGTGGCTTTATCCTTAAAATACCCGTTAAATTCAGGCCGCAAAAAATCCATCATGACGGCGCCGGTCACGGGGGTGTTTTTGGCGTCCATGCCGTGGGCCTGCAGGCGGGCGGCGGTGCGCTTGCCCCAGCAGGTCTGCACGCAGCGCTTGGCGTTGCCGTTCATGTTGAACCAATCGCCCTCCTCCTGCGTATCGGAAAGCATCTGCTCCCAATGCAGGTTGACGATCTTGTTGCATTTGCCGATGTTGTTGTAGACGTGGCTGTTGATGGCCTCGTTATCATACATGCAGCTGGCGACCAGCACTTCCGGCTTATCTTTGCCGAAAAGCCGCAGGTGCTTGGGGTCCAACAGCTGGCGGATCTCGGCGGTATAGCCGCGGCGCTCCAACTCCAGCTTGAGCAGCAGGTCGCTCTCATATTCGCGCACAGTGTGCTCGTACAAAATCAGGAAGTCTAAAGCCATGGTTTGCCTCGTTGTAGATTTAATTGCCAATTTACTTCGGCCCCCTCTGGGAGGTGGCTCCCGCATAGGCGGGTGTGGGAGAGAGCCTAATCGCCAATGCTTCGGATGCCGGTAATGCTCTCTCCCTCCGCCCCTTCGGGGCACCTTCCTCCCAGAGGGAGGCTCTTTAACAGTCTACTTATTTACCCTATATCCGTAAAAAGTTCTTCTGTCCAGTCCGGCAGGCCATACTTTTCATCCAGGTGGAAGCCATCGAAGAACTGCGTATCATCGTCGGTAATGCAGCTGCCGTTCCACTCGTAATCCAGCAGGGTGCAGCCGGTCTCGGCGGCGATGGCGTGCAGTTCGGGCAAGACCTCATCCTGCATAGCCTCGGTAATACCGAATGTGTCGCACACCTCGGTGCGCACATTCTCGGCCATGGGCGGCAGCACGATGGTCAAGGCGATGCCTTCGTTCTGGCAGCGGGCGGCCAGCTCGGCCAGGCGGGTCAGCTGGGCTTCGTTCAGCGTCCAGCTGCGGCACTTGGGGGTGATGATGGCTGGGTAATCGTACAGTTTGCGGTGCAGCGGCAGGGTAGTGCCGTCGTCCGCCAGATAGTCTGCGGCGGTCCAATCGCCGGATTCAATGGTATCCGGCGTGCCCTTCAGGGTGTCCATCGCCACGGTCAGGGCGTTGACGTTGTATTCGAGATTCAGGCAGTAGGCCAGAGGGTTGTTCAGCGTTTCCTCCAGCGCCTGGAAGCGGTCGGTGTTGTACCCGGCGTTGAGGGTGTAGAACGAGACTTCCACCAGCAGGCTGTCCACCCGGTTGCCGGAATCCAGCACGTAATCGGTCAAATCCAGCGTTTCTTTCAGCGATGCACCGCCGAAAGCCAGATTTTCCCACGCCTTGCCGCTGACCTGCTCGACCCGGGCCATATCAAAGTGGGCCAGGCGGCTGTCGCCCAGGATCAGGTTGGTGCCCGGCTCCTGCTGGTAGGCCCGCACCCGGGCCACCGGCTGGCTGGAGGTAGCGGAGGCTTTCAGCCCAAAGTAGTTGTTCGGCTCAAACGCCGCAAAAAACACGAACCACACCACGACCGGGATGCAGAGCAGCGCCAGTTTTTTCAGGATATTTTTCATTGGGCGAAAACCTCCTTTCTTTGTTAAACCGTCAGCATCGGCGGACATGCGCCGCCGATGCTGACACCTCTTGAGCAAAAAAGTGCATTTTTGTGTCATCAGGCGTGAAAATGTGCTTTTTGCGACGGGTGAATCCAAAGGAGGGGTGCAGGAGCGTGGCGCAGCCACAAGCGATGAACCCCTTCTTTGAGCGCGAAGCGCGTTAAAAGTTTGCATACATGCCAAACCCGGATGCCCCGCCAAAGCCGCCGTTTTGCATGATATAACCTACCAGCAAACAAATTACTAATACGTAGTAAATCCCCCAGCGGTGCTTTTCGTTGGCCAGGCAAATTTCGGACGGCTTATTTTTATAGGTAAAGGCGCGGCGGGCGTCAAGGGCAAAGCCCAGGGCCAGCGTAACCACCACAAAGGCGTAGTAGGCCGCCACCATGATGGTGTTGGCGTAGAACCCGTTGTAGGCAGCGCCGTACAGCTCGGCCCCAAAGCGGGCCGGGGACCAGCCGGTGAACCAGCCGCCCAGGTAGGCGAAGGCGTCCCCCGCCGTTAAGCCCGCACCGGACATGCCCACGCAGAAGAACACCATGCTGATGGTCCACAGCACAAACACGCCCGCACGCTTGGCCCACAGGGTTTTAGCCGGGGCTTTCTTTTTGGGCTTGCCGAAGCGGCGGTGCATCAGTTCCTCGCCCAGGCGGTAGCAGGCCTGCAGCAGGCCCCAAATAACAAAGGGCAGCGTGTTGCCATGCCAGAAGCCGGAGACAAAAAACACCGTGAACACGCAGAATTCCGCAGGAAAACGCTGAATCTTTCCGCCCGTCAGGCCCGAGACATCGGCCCAGGCCAGCGGCATAAACAGGTAGTCCTGCAGCCAGGAGGAAAAGCTGATGTGCCAGCGGCTCCAGAAACCGGAAAAGTTGGTGGCAAAAAATGGGGTCTTGAAGTTTTCGGGCAGATTCAGCCCCAGCAGCAGGCCCACAGCCCGCGCCACTTCAGAATAACCGGAGAAGTTAAAATACAGCTGGAACGTGTAAAAAATTGCTGCCAGGATCAGCATCGGCCCGCCGTAGTTGCGGTAGTTGGGGAACACCTCATCCACCACCAGGCCCAGCACATCGCTGATGGCCACCATTTTAAACAGACCCAGCGCCAGCAGCCGCAGGCCGCGCACCGTGCGGGCGGCGTCAAAGCGATGCTCCTGCTTGAGCTGCGGCAGCAGGTCCCCGGCGCGGCAGATGGGGCCTTGGGTGATGGTGGCGAAAAAGTTGAGATAAAGCACACAATCGATGAAGTTGGTCTCGACCTCGCAATCGCCGCGGGCAGCGTCGATCAGGTAGCTGATGGCCGCGAAGCTGTAAAAGCTGATGCCCAGCGGCATGGCCACAGCCTGCCAACCGCCATCGGCGGCAAAAGCGCCGTTATATTTAAAGAAAGCCAAAATTACCAACAGGCCGATCACGCCCACCCGCAGCGCCGCTGTTTTATGCCGCTGCATCGCCCGGCCGCAGGCGTAGGTACACGCGGCAATGGCGATAGTGACAGGCAGCATGGCGGGCATGGCCTTGGCGTAAAAGTACCAGCTGGCCGCCAGCAGAAACGGATTCTGCCAGCGCTGCGGCAGGTGCAGGTACACCGCAGCCACAATCAGCAAAAAGCCGAAAAAGCCAATGCTTTGCAGGCTCATACGGCACACCTCCCCAGAATAGTGATTGTAACATCTTATTATACACAATTCAGGGGCAGGGTGCAAGCCTTGCTAAGCGTGTTATACTATAATTATAGGCAGGGGCGTACAGTGTCCGCCCGCGGGCCGATGCAAGCGGCCCTTACAACCTCTGGCAAAGGAGCTATGCTATGACCTGGTCCGATGGAAAATGCAGGTGCCGTTGGGCAAACCCGGGCAACCCGCGGTATATCCGCTATCACGACGAAGAATGGGGCGTGCCGGTGCACGACGATCGCAGGCTGTTTGAAATGCTCATTTTAGAGGGCTTCCAGGCCGGGCTTTCGTGGGAGTGCGTGCTAAACAAGCAGGAGGCTTTCCGCCGGGCGTTCGACGATTTCGATTGGGACAAAGTCGCCGCCTACGATGAGGCCAGGCAGGCCGCGCTGTACGCCGACCCCGGCATCATCCGCAACCGGCGCAAAATTGCGGCGGCCGTAGGCAACGCCGCTGCGTTTGCCGCAATCCGGCAGGAGTTTGGCAGCTTCGATTGCTACCTTTGGCAGTGGACCGGCGGCAAAACGCTGGTGGAGTGCGGACCGACCACCTCTCCCCTGTCCGACGCCATCTCGAAAGATTTGAAAAAGCGCGGCATGAAGTTTGTCGGCTCCACGATCATTTACGCCTATTTGCAGGCCGTGGGCGTGCTGTATGCCCATGAGCCGGGCTGCTTTTTGGAGGCAGCACCCTAGGGTGTATCTGAAAAGTCCTCAGCGCTGTTCAATTCTACTAAAAAGCACATCTGCTGCGTTGCTCATCCTTGCAATACATCCAGTATTGCAGCGGATTCGCGCCTTGCAGCTGTTGCTTTTCAGCGAATTTTCCAGCACTTTTGACTTATCAGATACACCCTAGCGAAAATCCGCCCCCGGTGGCCCCCAAATCTTGGCAAGTTTTGCACCTTTTCGCCTGTTGTTTTCTGTGTTACAATAAAGGCAGAGAATGAGGAATATGCACAAAAGCCATTGCATCATCGAAAGGAACCCCCATGTTTGAAGCACATGTTTTTGCACGCAGTACCGCACATTCTGCCGTGCTGTACTGGGATAAGCCTGCGGCTGCCGGGGCCGGGGCGCAATATACCGTCTATCTGGGCGGCCAGCCCGTGGCCACCTGCGGCCGCACCCACTTTACCCTGACCGACCTGCGCAGCCAGAGCGACTACCAGGCCGACGTGTTTTTCGGCCATCAGTGCGTGGGCAGCTGCGTATTCCGCACCACACCGGTCAAGAACCGCCTCGATGTGACCGAGGCGCCGTTCTGGGCCAAGGGCGACGGCAAAACCAAAAACACCGCCGCTTTGCAGCGTGCCATCGACGCCTGCAGCGCCGGGGATGCCGTGTACATTCCCGCCGGCATCTACCTGACCGGCGCGCTGCGGCTGCACAGCAACATGGAGCTGTACCTGGACGAGGGCGCCATCTTGCAGGGCACCGCCGAGATCGTTGACTACCAGCCCCGCATCCCCAGCCGGTTTGAGGGCACCGAGATGCGCTGCTACTCAAGCCTTTTGAACCTGGGCACGCTGGACCACGCCGCCGGGCCGAACTGCGAAAACGTGGTCATCCGCGGCAAGGGCACCATTGCCAGCGGCGGCCGCGAATTGGCTGAGAAGATCATCGCCGACGAGCAGGAGCACCTGAAGGACTACCTGGCCGAGCACGCCGCCCTGGTGGCCGAGTGCGAGAACGAGCGGACCATCCCCGGCCGGGTGCGGCCGCGGCTGATCAACATGAGCAACTGCCGCAATGTGTGGGTACACGGCCTGACGCTGAAAAACAGCGCCAGCTGGAACCAGCACATGATCTACAGCGACAACATCACTACCGACCACTGCCGCTTTGTATCCGAGGGCGTGTGGAACGGCGACGGCTGGGACCCGGACTCCAGCACCAACTGCACGCTGTTTGCCTGCGAGTTTGCCACCGGCGGCGACGCTGTGGCCATCAAGTCCGGCAAAAATCCCGAGGGCAACAAAATCGGCCGCCCCAGCGCTCATATTTATGTGTTCGATTGCCGCAGCACCGCCGGGCACGGCATCTGCCTGGGCAGCGAGATGAGCGGCGGCATCGAGGATGTGCAAATTTGGGATTGCGACCTGACCAACAGCTGGTCGGGCATTGAGATCAAGGCCACGCCCAAGCGCGGCGGCTATGTGCGCGGCGTGTCGGTGCGGGACTGCACCGCCTCCCGCCTGCTGGTACACGCCGTGCCCTACAACGACGACGGCGAAGCGGCCCCCCGCCAGCCGGTGTTCAGCCATTTGAGCTTTGAGCGGTTGACCCTGACCGGCCGCGGCCTGCGGGACGGCAGCTTTGAGAACGTGGAGCCGATTGAGCTGGCAGGCTTTGACGCCCCCGGCCACGAGCTGCGGGACGTGGTGCTGGACGGCATCACCGTGGAGAACGAGACCGGCACCATGACCCTGCCGGTGCAGTACTGCCGCGGGCTGACCATCCGGGACCTGACCTGCGCGGCCCGCAAATAATTTTGCCGAACCGGGTGGATGTGTTTTCGTATTTTTCACCCACAAAATAGAACGTTTTTAGGAGGTTTATTTCATGATAGAACTTTCTGAACTGACGGCCCAGGCCCGCAGGGCCACCGAAGAATTGTTGGAAGCTGCCCATCTGGAGACCGGCGACATCTTCGTCGTCGGCTGCTCCAGCAGCGAGATCCGCGGCGGGCGCATCGGCCATGATTCCAGCATGGAGGTTGCCGCCGCTGTGCTGGCGGGCGTGCTGCCTCCGCTGCAGGAGCAGGGCGTCTACCTGGCCGCCCAGTGCTGCGAGCATCTGAATCGCTCCATCGTGATTGAGCGCGAGGCGGCCAAGCAGTACGGCTGCCAGATCGTGGCCGCCATCCCCCAGCCCCATGCGGGCGGCAGCTGGGCCACCAACTGCTGGCGCACCTTTAAGGACCCTGTGCTGGTGGAGGAAGTGAAGGCCGCCGCTGGTATGGACATCGGCGGTACGCTGATCGGCATGCACCTGCGCCGGGTAGCCGTGCCGGTGCGCTTGTCGATGGATCACATCGGTGAAGCAATTTTGCTGTGCGCCCGCACCCGCCCGCCGTTTATTGGCGGCAGCCGCGCGGTGTACAGCGACACGGAGGTGCGTTGATGGACGAAGCACAGAAGCAGGCAATGGCCGAGGCCGTTGCCAGGATCCGCGAGAACATGACCACCGCCGCCAAGGCCGCAGGCCGCGATCCCGGCGAGGTGCTGCTGTGCGCCGCCTGCAAGACCCGCACAGTGGAAGAAGTGCGCTACAGCGCCGATTTGCCCATTGACCTGTTTGGCGAAAACCACGTGCAGGAACTTGTGGAAAAGACCGACGCCGGGGCTTACAACGGCAAGCCGGGGCATTTCATCGGCCACCTGCAGACCAACAAGGTCAACAAGGTGGTGGGCCGCGCCGCGCTGATCCAGAGCGTGGACAGCACGCGGCTGCTGGATAAGATCGAGGCCGCCGCCGAGCGGCTGGGCATCACCCAGGAGATCCTGATGGAGATCAACATCGGCGCCGAGGAAAGCAAGAGCGGCGTTGGCCCGGACGACCTGTGGCCGCTGCTGGATGCTGCCGCCGCCAAGACCCACATCAAAGTGCGCGGGTTGATGGCCATTCCGCCCGCCGATGCCGATGACACCGCCACCCGCCGCTTTTTTGCCGAGATGCGGGAATTGCTGGCAAAGGCCGCTGCCCGCGGGTACGAAAATGCCCGGATGAATATTTTGTCCATGGGCATGAGCCACGATTATGCCGCCGCCATTGCCGAAGGTGCGACGATTGTGCGCGTAGGTACGGCAATTTATGGAGCGCGGGATTATAGTAAAAAGCACTGATTAAAGGTTTCCTCTGTGAGACAGACTCCCCCGTATCGGGGGAGGTGGCACGAGGTGCCAGCGGGGGAACACTGGCAGTGCGTAGCGCTGACTGAGGGAGAGACTCCCCCACCCGCTTCGCGGGAGCCCTCTCCCAGAGGGGGCCTTTCCACCGTTCATCCCAACACAAAAGAGCGATGCAGTTTCCCACTGCATCGCTCTTTGTTTTAGGAAATATTAAAAGTTTCTTTGCCTACTTTCTTTTCCAAAGAAAGTAGGTTAGTCTTCGTCGGCGAAGTTGCCGAGGGCTTTGGCCTGCTCGATGACCTTGGCCTCCAGCATCTGGGGCAGAGTCTCGTAGCGGACGAAATCGAAGGTGTACCAGCCGCGGCCCTGGGTCAGCTGACGCAGGAAGGTGGTGAAATCCTGCATCTCGGCAATGGGCACCTCGGCCTCCACGACCTGCAGGCCGTCCTCGTCCGGGTTCATACCCAGCACACGGCCGCGGCGCTTGGTGACCTCACCCATGATGTCGCCGGTGTTGTCTGCCGGGACATGGGCCTGCAGAGACCCGATGGGCTCCAGCAGAACAGGGCCAGCTTCAGGAACAGCGGCCTTGTAGGCCAGCTTGGCGGCCATAATGAACGCCATTTCGCTGGAATCCACGGGGTGATAGCTGCCGTCCAGCAGGGTGGCTTTCAGGCCGACCATCGGGTAACCGGCCAGCACACCGTGCTCGGCCGCCTGGCGGACGCCCTTTTCAACAGCGGGGAAGAAGTTCTTCGGTACGCTGCCGCCGAACACGTTCTCGGCAAACTCGATGTCCTCACCCTCGATAGGCTCGAACTGGATCCAGACATCACCGAACTGGCCGTGGCCGCCGGTCTGCTTCTTGTGGCGGCCCTGGGCCTTGCAGCTCTTGCGGATGGACTCGCGGTAGGGCACGCGCGGGGTTTCCAGCGTGATCTCGACACCGAACTTATTCTTCAGCTTGGCAAGGGCGACTTCCAAATGCTGGGTGCCCAGGCCGCTGATGATCTGCTGCTTGGTCTCGGGATTGACCACAAAGGTGATGGCGGGATCTTCCTCGATCAGGCGGGCCAGCGCGCCGCTGACCTTGCCCTCGTCGCCCTTCTTGGCGACCTTGACGGCCATGCGGTAGCAGCCGGTGGGGTAGGCGGGTGCAGGCAGCGCCACCACGCGGGCGGGGTCGCACAGGGTATCACCGGTCTTGGCGGTGGCCAGCTTGGAGACAACGCCGATGTCGCCGGTGGTGATGGCAGCAGTGTCGGTCTGCTTTTTGCCGCAGACGATGAGGGTCTTGCCCATGCGCTCCGGCTGGCCGGTGCGGGCGTTGACAGTGTTGCTGGCGGCGGTCAGCTTGCCGGACAGCACCTTGATAAAGCTCATCTTGCCCACGAACGGGTCGGCCACGGTCTTAAAGACGTAGGCGCACAGCGGGGCTGCGGGGTCGGCAGTGATGTCGACAGGGCTTCCGTCCTTATCCTCGCCCACGGCAGCGGCGGTGTCAGCGCCGGGCAGCAGGACGTTCATGTTGTACAGCAGCATATCCAACGCCTGGTTGTTGACGGCGCTGCCGCAGAATACGGGGGTGATCTGGCCGCTGCGGACGCCCGCGGCCATGCCCTGGACGATCTCCTCGGTGGTGAAAGGCTCACCCTCGAAGAACTTTTCCATCAGGGCTTCGTCGGTCTCGGCGATGGCCTCGCTCATGGCCTGGATCAGGCCCTCGAAGCGGTGGCCGATGTCGGGCAGGTCGATCTGGACCTGCTTGCCGCCCTCGTACTTAAAGGCTTTCTGGCTGAACAGATTGATGTAGGCGACGGTGCCGTCGTCCAGGCGGACCGGCACGACACAGGGGCAGACGCTGGGGCCGAACTTGATCTTCATCTGCTCCAGGATCTTGAAGTAGTCGGCGTTTTCCAGGTCGGCTTTGGTGACAAAGACCATCCGCGCCTTGTTGTGTTTAAGGGCCAGCTGGTAGGCTTTCTCGGCGCCGACGGTGACGCCGGAACGGCCGGACACGCAGATCAGCACGCTTTCGGCGGCCATGATACCCTCGGCTGCGCCGGTCTCGAAATCGAACAGGCCGGGCACGTCGATGAGGTTATATTTGATGCCCTCGTACTCAACGGGGACGACGCTGGAGTTCAGCGATGCCTTGCGGCGGATCTCTTCGGGGTCGAAGTCGCTGGCGGTGGTGCCGTCCTCAACACGGCCCATGCGCTCGATCGCGCCGCTCATGTACAGCAGGGCTTCGGTCAGCGTGGTTTTGCCGCAGCCAGCGTGGCCGGCGACCAGAATGTTGCGGATGTCTTTGCTTGCATAGTCCATGGAACAATCAAACCTCTTTTCGCGCCGGGGGCCCGCCATGCGCTGCGTGCCCGCTGCGGCGTTTTAAATTTTACAGAGAGCAGGCTCTCTAAGTGGTGAATTTGAACACATCTCACCGATTGATACTACTTTACCACAGATTTGCAGAATTTTAAACAGTTTTTTTGAAATTTCTGAAAATATTTTGTGAAAACAGATATTGAATGTATTTTTGTGGGGGTGTGCGCGGATACCGGCCCCGCCTACCTTGCGGCAGGGCCGGGCTGCTGCCTGTTCACCCGGCTTTGCCAAGCGCAAACACCGCTACGGTGATGTCATCCTGTTTTTCCCCGGCCCGTCGGGCGGCGGCATCGGCTATGGTTTCGGCGGCCTGCTGCGGGGTGTGGCCCAGGCGGGCGCAGAGCTGCAATTGCTGCGTCAGCCATTCGGTGCCATCGGTCAGCGCACCGTCGCTGACCAGCACCACCCAGTCCCCGCTGTCCAGCGCAAAGGTGGTGCTGCGGCCCACGAGACTTTCCAGCACGCCCATGGGCAGGCTGGCGCCCTCCAGCATGCGGGGCAGGCCGCCCCGCACCAAAAAGCTGGGCGCGGCCCCAGCCTTGAACAACCCTGCCCTGCCTGTGTAAAGATCCACCGTCAGCAGGTCCAGCGTGGCGCCGGATTCCTGCTCGGCGCTCTTTAGGCCCAGCGCCACGTTGACCAGCCGCGCGGCGCTCTCGGCGGCAAAGCCTGCCCGCAGCAGCTGGCCCGTCAGGCGGGCGGCCATCTGGCCGTCCACGGCGGCGGCTCGGCCGGTGCCCATGCCGTCGCACAGCAGCAGTTGGGCGCGGCCGCTGGTATCGCAAAAGCAATCCAGCGCGTCACCGCTGACGTTCTGCCCCTTAGCCGGGCGTCCTGCGGTGCCAAACGTCGCCGTAAACAACGGCCGTTCGCCAAAAGTCAGCATTGTGACCGTGCGGCAGTGGGTAACTTCCGGCAGGTCCATGTCCCGGCGGCAGATGCGGCTTACCTCGGCGGTCAGGGCCTTGATCTCCTCCTCGGTAAACCGGGTGCGGGCGATGGTCACGGCGGCAGTCAGACGGCCTGCCAGGTCGGAGGTAACGCTGCACTCCAGCGCGTCCAGCCCCAGCCCCGCAAAAAGCTGGGCGACTTTTTCCTCCCGCCGGGGATCGGGCAGGCCCGCCTGGCCCAGTTTGCCCGCCAGCTGCGCCAGCGCCCCCGCCATGGCGCTGTACTGCTCGGTCAGGGCGGTGCGCAGCATGGAGGCCCGCGCCCGCGTCTGGCGGCGGCTGCGCCACAGCCGATACCCATGATTGGCCGCCGTACACAGGTCCGCCGGGTGGATGCACACCGACAGCTGCCCGGGCAGGTCCTCCACCTCCACGCGGCCCCGGCTCTCCAGCGTGGGCTTGAGTTGGTACAGCCCGTCCATGGCCGTGGCATAGCCCCGCACCCAGCACCGGCTGCGGCGGGTGCAGGTCTGGCAGGTGGTACGGGCGATGTGCTCCACCACGAAGTCGAAGTTTTCCCCTTTGGGCGGCATCTGGCGGGTGCAGACGGCGTTGACCGTGTCAGCGATGTCGCTTAAGGTATCCGCCACACCGGCCAGGCGGCGGGCGGCACCGCTTAACCCCTGGGTCTGCACCGGCGGGGCGGGCGGCGGAAACACCACCCGCAGCCACGCCCCCGGCACAGCCAGCGCCGCGCCAAGGCCCACAGCCCCGGCCACAAACAGCGGCAGCACACCGGCGGCATCGGGGGCGGCCAAGGCTCCCAGCACGCAGCCCGCCGCAAAAACGCCAGCACAGCGCAGGCGCTCGCCGGGGTAAAGGCAGGCTGCCGCCAGGCTTCCCAGTGCCACCGCCAGCGCCGCGTAGCAAAGGTTCGGGTTGGCCGCCGTGATGGCCGCCGCCAGCGTGATGCTGACCACAGCGGTCTCCTCCAACGTGCCGGCAAAGGCGGCGCACAGCCCGGCTGCTGCGGCCACCGCCAGGCCCGGAGCCAACGGCCCGCGGGCACACCGCTGCAGGCAGGCGGCCGCGATGGCCAGCCACAGGCACAGCCCCCGCGGCTCCCGGTAAGGGAAACGGCGCATCAGCCAGGCAGACCCCGCCGCCAGCAGCGCCGTGGTGCCGGTGGCCGCCGCCTGGGACAGATCGACGTAGCCGCCCGCGAAAAAAAGTACGGCCGCCTGGGCCAACGCCAGCGCCAGACACCCGGCCCAGATGCCCGCGTTTTTCGTGTTGGGCTTGTCCTGCATCAGCCGCCGTACCGCCACAGTGGCCGTGAGCGCCGCAATGACCTTGACCCCCAGCACCGCAGGCTGAAACGCCAAACTGCTGATGAGCACGCCACCTGCCGCGGCAAACAGGTAGAGCGGCGGACAGACCATCGTGAAGGCCAGCCCAAAGGGTGCGGCCCCGCCGTAGACCTGCCCTGCCCCCAGCACCAGCCCCGTGGCGGCCGCCGCCCCCTGCCACAGCAGCGCCGCCCCGCGGGCACCGGGCAAGATAGCAGGCAGTTGTACGTTTGTATGCAGTTTTTCTCCCAGATAAGTAGCCATAGCAGCATGTCCCCCTTTATCTATATGCCGATCGGTGCCATTACCATACCACGCCCGGACGTTTGTTTTTGCCGCAGAGCGGGGAAAACCGATAAAGCTTTGCAAACAGCAATAATTACCGCCGCTGGGACACGCCGCGCCGAAAAAACGCCGCGAAGCCTTTTTTTCGGCGCACAGCTATGCTACAATGTTTATAATTGAGGGAAAGGAAGCGTTTTATGGAGATTCATCATTGCGAGAACCCGGTCTGCCGGTTTGTGACCCGCCATGCGGTCCCCGACATGTGCCCGCTGTGCGGCGGGGCGTTCTTTCTGCCCAGCGATGGCAGCGACTTAGTCGCCGCCGATTGGGTGGCTCTGGGCATCGAGTCCAAAACCGACGGCCGTTTTGATGACGCCTTTTCTGACTTTGAAAAAGCCGCCGCCGAGGGTGACGCTGCCGGGCAGTGCATGCTGGGCCTGGCCTACGAGACCGGCGAGGGCGTGGCCCAAAGCTGGCCGGATGCCGTGCTGCTCTACCGCGCCGCCGCGGGCCAGGGCCACGCCCAGGCCCAGTGCAATTTAGGCTGGTGTTATGAGTTCGGCAAGGGCGTGCCCCAGGACGCCAAGGCCGCGGCCCGCTGGTACGGCGAAGCCGCCCTGCAGCACGACCCCCGGGCCGAGTGCTGCCTGGCCATCTGCTACACCAACGGCACCGGCGTGGCAGCGGATCCCGTGCGCGCCGTGCAGCTGTATACCCTATCCGCCCAGGCGGGGTTTGTGCCCGCCATGCGCAACCTTGCACAGATGGTTCATTTAGGACGCGGCACCGCCAAAAACGACGAAGCTGCCCTGGCCTGGTACCAAAAGGCCGCTGCCCAGGACGACGCCCGTGCCCTGTTTATGTGCGGCCAGTTTTATGAGAAAGGCTTTGGCGTGGAGTCCAACGCCCCGCTGGCTGCCGACTTTTACCTGCGCGCCGCCCGGCAGGGCTATGCCCCGGCCCAGGCCTGCTATGCCATCTGCCTGGAGTGCGGCCGCGGCGTACCCGCCAACCCCACCGAGGCCGTGCAGTGGTACACCCGCGCCGCCCGGCAGGGGGACACCCAGGCGCAGTTTGCCCTGGCCGTCTGCTGCGAGCAGGGCACCGGCACGCCCCAAAGCTGGGGGGATGCCATCCGCTGGTACAGCATGGCCGCCGCGCAGGAGCTGCCCCAGGCATTGTTGAATCTGGGCCTCTGTTACGAGCGGGGCGCCGGCGTGCGCCGCAACCCCGAGGAAGCCCTGCACCTGTACCGCCGCGCAGCCCGGCTTGGCCTGCCCGCCGCCGAGAACCGCATCGGTGCCCTGTATGAGCGGGGCGACGGCGTGGAGCAGAGCTGGCCCACCGCCACGGCCCATTACCGCCGCGCCGCCGAGGCCAACTACGCCCCCGCCCAGTGCAACCTTGGCTGGTGTTACGAGTATGGCCAGGGCGTGCCGGAGGATCTGACCCTGGCCGCCGCATGGTACGGCAAGTCCGCCGCCCAGGGCTTCGCTCGGGCGCAGTGCTGCCTGGGCTGGTGCTATGAGTTCGGCAAAGGCGTAGAGCTGGACGAGGCCCGGGCGGTAGAGCTGTACCGCGCCGCCGCCGAGCAGGGCCTGCCCCGCGCCCAGTGCTGCCTTGGCTACTGCACCGAGAAAGGCATCGGCACCGAGGCCGACCCCGCAGCCGCCGCCGAGTGGTACCGCCGCTCCGCCGAGGGTGGGTATTCCCGGGGAATGTACAACTACGCCTGCTGTTTTGAGAACGGCACCGGCGTGAAAAAAGACCTGCCTCTGGCCCAGCAATGGTACGAGCGCGCCGCCAAAGAGGGCCTGCCCGACGCCATGTACGAGTTGGGCGTCTGGTACGAGGACGGCCGCTGCGGCCCCAAAGATGCCGCCCAGGCCCTGGCCTGGTACAAAAAAGCCGCCGAGGCCGGGCATGACCGGGCCCGGAAAGCGGTGGAGCGGATGGAAAAGCTGGTGTGACAAATCGGGAGTTGCAGAGGAGAGTAATTTGCTGGTATTAAGGCAATACCGCACAGAAAAGAGTGCCAGATACCGCCAAGTGTGATATAATAAAGCCATGGATAAAGAAGCTATCATTTACGCAGAACTTGATATGAATTTGCCTGCCGCCTGCAAAATGGAGCATGATACAATAGGACATTATGCCCGTCCGGATGTACTTGAATTAAAAGTCAATGAAAAATAACAATAAAAAAACACTAAAGAAATTGGCAATCCTTGTAATAGGTTCTATAATTGCGGCTTATGGAATTACACTTGCACTGTATGCTGGATTTGGCGGAGCTACGCTTGCGGTGCTGTGGCAGGGGATTGCAAGAACATTTCACATAAGCATTGGCACAGCATCTTTTGTTGTAGCATTGGGAATGATTTTGTTTGCGCTCATTTACGATAAAAGTCAGATTCATATAGGAACTGTGTTGTACCAGATTGTATACAGTACCTGTGTAGATTTGTTTGCTAACTGCCATATTTACAGTACCTATAAGTGGATCAATTTTTTAATTATGTTGTTAGGAGTGGTTTTGTTTGCTGTCGGAACAGGACTATATGCGTCGGCATCCCTTGGTAGAGGCTCCTATGAGGCAGTCACTTTTGCTTTAGCAGAAAAGAATCACTGGCAGGTTAAATTTGTCCGAATAGCATTGGATATTTTGGTTGTTGTTACAGGTGTTTTGTTTGGCGGAAAGTTTGGTGTATGCACGCTTATTACAGTTATCATTTCAGGCCCAATTATCCAATTTGTTAATGCGAAAGCAAAACAAGTTTTAAAGATATGATAGTAAAGAAACTTACAAATTCCAGTTTGTATGGGTGATTGACCGTTTGAGATGTGGCGGTTGTTTGCGTTGGTTTGTAGGGAGGGGTCTTGATCCCTCCACGGGCGATAACGCAAGGCCCGTCCCTACAGTGCCGATTTGCAAGGGAATTTTGGCCCCGGATGGGTCAATATGGAGAAAGGCTCAAAAGCGTTAAGAAAAATGCAGCACTCCTGCATTTTTTAACTTTTGGGGCTTTCGACCTCCTCTTTTGGTCACAAAAAAGGTAGGCCTACCGGAAAAATCCCATTATAAAAGGGTGTCACCGCATGGTGGTGACACCCCTTTGCTGTTTATTCAAAAAAATCAATGATACACTGGTAATACAGTTCCGCCGCCTGTTCACAGGCGGAGTCGGTGCATAGGGCGGCGCGGTCGGATTCGTTGGTGATGAAGCCCTCCTCCACCAGCACGGCGGGGCAGCCGCAGTCCTCCAAAACCGTAAAGGTCGGGTCGGAACGCACTGTCGTGTCCGACGATTCCGCGACTACACGGGCGTTGTTGGCGTCAAAATATAAGTACCGCACGCCGTCCCAGCCCCGCAGGGTCAGGCCCAGCTGGTCCCGGAAAGCCGCCGTCACAAGCCGGCCGAACCGCACGCTCTCGGCGTTGGCGGCCAGGGCGGGCGGCGCGGCGTAACATTCCAGCCCGTTGGTTGCGGCGCTGGCATCGCTGTTTAAATGGATGGACAACAGCAGGTCGGCCCCGGCTGCTTTGGCTGCGGCGGCACGCTCGCTGGGCTTCAGGTAGGTGCTGCCGTCGGCGGTCAGCAGGGGCGCAAAGCGGTCATCCGCCGCCAGTTTCTCGTACAGCAGTTGGGCGGTGCACAGTGTGACGTCGCTCTCCCGCACGCCGTCGGCCTCACTGCCCCAGTCCTCGGCCCCGATGTTGGGGTTGGTGCCCCCGTGCCCGGGGTCGATGGCCACCACATACTGCCCCGGCGCGGCGGGCTGGGCGGTCGGCTCCGCTTGCGCGGGCGTATCAGCGGGCGCCGCAACGGGCTGCGGCTCGGCGCTGGCGTGCAGGGGGCTACCGCCATACAGCACGATCGCCACGGCCCCGGACACCAGCAGCACAGCCGCCGCATACAGCAGCCGCCGCACCATTTTGGCCCGGCGTTTGCGGCGGCAGCGGCGCTGCATTTCCCGCGTGGGCTGCCTGGTTCGTGCGGTTTTGGTTACCATACCGGATTCCCCCTTTTGCGTATAGGTGCATTGTACAGGGGGGATGTTACAGGGTTGTGTCAGTTTTGTAACAAGGCTGGCCCTTTTTGCGGAAACCGGCGGGAAATTGTCAGCCTGTGTCGAGCGATTGCCGGGAAAATTAAAATGGCAAATATTGACAGTTTTACCAATGTCTCGTATAATAACTACAGATTGTTGGGCCAGCCGTCACAGACCACCAGCAATGCCAAATATAATGCAAAATTTTTGGGGAATGTAAGAAATAGAGGAGGAATCTTTATGATTTCTACAGGAATTATTCGCAGTATCGACAGTTTGGGACGTGTTGTACTGCCCAAGGAACTACGCCGCACCTTTGAGATCACCACCGATACGCCGCTGGAGATCATGACCGAGGGCGATGCCATCCTGCTGCGCAAGTACCGCCCCGCCGATGCCTGCGTCCTGTGCGGCCAGGTATCCCCCGGCTCGGTACAGCTGTACGGCAAAACCGTCTGCCCCGCCTGCCAGAGAGCGTTGGCCGAAAAGGAGCAGGGATGACCTACTTTCTTTGAAAAGAAAGTAGGCAAAGAAACTTTCAATAGTTTTACGCGCAAAGGGGATACAAGGAAACGTTATCCACTTTTTTATCGGAGGCGATGCTTGCATCGCACCGCAAAGTTCTGCCATACCGGCGGGCCGATGACGAGCATCGGCCTCTACAATTTTCTTCCTGGCATAATACATACAAAAACCGGGCAGGCCCTTTTGGTGTTGGGGTCTGCCCGGCTGCGTTTCTTATGGATGGCTCACTCCGCCGGGTGCAGCGCACGCATGGATTCCTCGGCGTTTTTCACCAGGTTCAACAGGCTTGTCGCGTGGCGGGGGTAGTCCTGGGTCAGGCGCTCGGTGCTTAACGAGAGCGTCGCCGGGTCCAGGCTGTCCTTGCCTCCGTCCTCGCCGGTCAGGGCGGCAGCCAGCTCGGCTTCGGCCACGTGCATGGCGGCGTCGGCATTGCCCTGCCACCGCGCCGCGCCGATACGGAACATGCCCACCGCATTTTTTGGCGATGCATCGTACAAGCGGCGGAACACTTTGTACACGGCCAGCATCAAATACTGGCTGATCTGGATGACCAGCTGCTTATCCTTGCTTTCCTGCAGCTTGTCGTACAAAATATCCAGCGAATTTTCGATGAGCTTTTTGTACATTGTGGGCAGCACACTGCCGCGGTAGACGCTGCCGCTGGTGCTGGCGCCGGTTTCCGGCAGGTCGGCCACGCTGATGGTCTGGCCGCTGCGGTCGGCACTGCGGCCCAGCAGGTAATCGCAGCTGACGCCGTAATAATCAGCTACCTGTACCACAAATGCCAGGCTACACTCCCGGATGCCTTTCTCGTAATGGGACAGCTGCGCCTGGCTGATGCCCAGGTCCGCCGCCGCCTGCTTTTGGGTGATGCCGCGTTCTTTGCGCAGCAGCGCAAGAATACGGTTGAACTCGCTTGCCATATAATTCCTCTTTCACACCGTCATTTCTCGGTGTACATACTACGTGATGTATATTATATCCGCAAAAAAACGCTTTGTAAACCCATGTTTCGACTGTGTTTTCGGCCCGAAAACAGAGTAGGATTTTTATGTACCCATAATTTGGGCCAGCCCCACCCCGCCGGGTATAAATATTGTGGGCGAAAAAGTACAGCCCGTTATATTCTGCCTATTTTGTAACCGAATTGTAACCATTTATCGTTGTCAAAAGCGCTATTTTGCGGTATCCTTTTATAATACAGATACAGAAAGTGAGATATTGCTTTGAAATATTACAAACTGCATTTAATCCGGCACGGCCTGACGGAGGGAAACCTGAAAGGCCTGTATATTGGCAGCGGCAGCGACCTGCCCCTGTGTGCGGAGGGCCGCGCCCAGCTGAAAACGCTGAAAAAGGATTTTGGCTACCCGCAGGTGCCGCTGGTGTTTACCAGCCCGATGCTGCGCGCCACCCAGACAGCGGAGATCTTATTCCCCGGTGTGCGGCAGATCGAGCTGCACGATTTGCGGGAGATGGCCTTTGGCAAGTTTGAGGGCAAGCCCCTGCAGCAGCTGGTGAAGGACCCGGAGTTCGCCCAGTGGATGGACCCGACCAGCCGTACGGTGCCCCAGGGTGCCGAGGACCGGCAGATGTTCTTCAACCGCACCTCGGCCATGCTGATGAAGATGTTCGAGTACATGCTCAAGACCCACACCGAGGAGGCCGCCTGCGTGACCCACGGCGGTGTCATCATGAACATGCTGTCTCAGCATGCCCTGCCCTTCCGCAAGCCGGAGGAGTGGATGACCGACCCGGGCGCAGGTTACAGTGTGCGTCTGGACGCCGAAATGTGGATGCGCGACCACCTCGCCGAAGCCTACGACGTCGTCCCC
>OLPT01000784.1_pt1 | contig 21741 bp, 37 predicted proteins | sample 1673051 | NCBI WGS metagenome assembly OLPT01 (sample SAMEA3136750, study PRJEB25190) | human gut metagenome | biome: human gut; feature: human-associated habitat; material: faeces | place: Austria | collected 2013
AATCGACCATCAAACACTGCGAAAGAACAGGTTTGAATAAGAATCGAAAGGCAGAACCTGACTCTCACTCCGCGAGTTTCCAAGTCCGGCTCCTTTCCAAGACGAGATGCCGCTGGGTCAGTTCGGAAAGCCGGTATGCGAACTGGTAGACCGCGTTCAACGAATCGTACAGGGCGAACTTCTCCGATTCGCTTACGGCGTCGTTCAGGTCGTCGGCGAGGTCGGCGTACGCCTGACCGATGGCGTCGGGACGGTTTTCCACGTACACGATTCCGTTCTTTTCGACGTCCACTTCGACGCAGTCCATCTCCATGTCCACTACCAGCATGTAGACGAACGCCTCGTCGGGCAGATAGGCCAGCGGGCGCACGTCCGAGACGACGGTCTTTTCCGTGACCGTGGTCGTGCAGATGACCGGCATGTCGCAGGCGGGGGCGAACGGTTCGCGCGGGTCGTCTAGAATCCCCGCGTAATCGACCATGCAGCGGGCGGCATGATGCCAGTCGCATGGCGTGAAAACGTCGATGAACACGCCCGTCCTGACGGCGTGTGGAATGCTCAGGAACACCTCTTTGGCGACCGTTTCAAGTTTCCTGTCTCCCATCGGGGAAGTCCTTTCTAAATATTGACGTCCTCCCCACGGCTGAAGCCGGGGGATTCCTCCTATCGTTTTGTGATTCCTCCCCACGCCTAAAGGCGGGGGCACCCTCACGGCAAAACGGTGGATGAATTGCAGTTGCTTCGCCTGTTCTGCGGTGAACGTACGACTGAACGGCTTGCCGTTGTATGCGGCACCGCACTCGGACGTAGTGAAGGAACCATTATGTCCAGTTCTGCCCATGCGGACCATTGCTCCCGGTCTGGAACCAGTTGGACGGACAGGATAATCGGGATACGGGCGTCACTCTCCCTTACCGTCTCCATCAAAGCTGAATCGTCTTCAAGACCCGGATTCACATGGTCGATAATCAGAAAGGAATCCGGCTCTTCCAAGATGGACGTGGGATCGTTCACCGGAATCACACCTTGCACGGGCTTGGTATAACCTCGATCCACATACCCGTCAAACATATAGACCCGTTGCCCCATTTCGTTGAGATCAGGTATCAGGGTGTGTGTCAGCCACCAGGTCTTGCCGCATCCCGCGCCACCCGTCACCAGTAGGTTCCCATCGGAAACCGGGTTCCATGTCGCAACGCCATCATCGACCAATCCGATTGTGAGGCTTTTCACCATGCGCAGCTCACCTCCATCCAGATAAGCCCGCGCCCGTCCACAATCGATTTGAACTCGTCTATCCGCCAGCGGAGCGCGGCCGAATCGACCTTGAATGATTCAAGCCCGCCGTCGCGCAACGATTCGAACAACGCGTCGGCCTCGGCCCGGGTTCCGAACGGTTCCGGCCATGCGACCCATCGGCCGGGGTGGCATGGCAGCCAGCGTGCCAGCTCTTCGTATTCCTCCTCGTTCAATTTTCTGTCTCCTTATCCGCCGGATGCCGGATACCGGCCTCTCGATCCAACCTGTTGACAATGTCCTGCATGCCCGGGTGGTACCGTTCGATCAGGAGCAGTCCCCGATGATGGTCGTTGCGAATCGAAACCCATGTTGGGCAATAGTCCAAGAACTCGTCGGCCTGCTCGTTCAGCTTCAGCATCCCATTCCGACGTATGATCGTGTAGCCTTTCGAAGACACGGTGAATATGACCGGCTTGGACCATGGAAGACCGACCCCGAAAATCGAATCCATACAAACCTGCGCATTCCAGAATTCCGGGACCCCCGGAAGGTCTTCAGGCATCCAAAGCGCAACTATGACAAGAAGAAAAGCGCCTGAGAATAAACCAATGCAGAGCGCGAGTGCGGAATTATCCGGATCCGCTTGGAAAGGCAATACCGCCAAACGCTTTTCCCAGAACGATGGGGGAATCTGTATGGACAGGATGATGACCCATATCTGGCCCAGTACAAACAGCAGGCGCGATACCGAACCGACGATTTCCGAACCGGACAGAGCTTGTATCAGCAATGCCATGACATCATATCTGACGATAACAAAATCGAGGACGAGCAGCGATAGCACTACTGCCGTAATCAGCGTATAAACGGCGATTCCGACAGCCCATTCCCCGATCGTCCGACCCCACAGCATGAACGCGGGGGCGATGGCAGCGCAGACGACTATCGTCAACGCGACGATATGGGGCGGATCAATTCCTTTTCTCATCATGTCTCTCATTCTTGTGGTCGCGGACGATGAGGATCATCCAGCCGAAGCACGGGAGTATCCGGTATTCGCCGGACCGGGTCAACGCGGCCGCCAGGCGTTCCGCGCCGGGGCGGGTGGTCCATTCCCTTGAATCCTCGTCGTAGTCCTCGGCGATCCAACCCTTCTTCAACAGGCCGTAATGCGCCTTTTTCCACGCCCAGCTGACGATCGCGCCGAACAGGCTGCCGGCCAGCCAGAGCAATAGGATTCCCAATACGATCGCGAACGGGGTGAGCACGCCCCACCAGTAGCCGCCCATCAGAACCGCCCCAGCCGGTGCAGGGCCTCGGCCGAATGGATGCGGGCCTGTTCGCCGCCCGCGCCCTCCGCGGCGTTGACGGCCGTCCCGTTCTCGGCCGGCGAGGCGAACATGGGTCGGCGCAGCTCCCCGTACTCCAGCTCGTAATCGGTCGGATCGTGTTGGGCGGCGAGCCGGGCCAATTCCCTGACCTCCTCGCCGGACAGGATGATCTGCTCGGTCTCCAGGCCGTCGAGCAATTGGCTTATCGTCCAATCCCCCGTCGCGGGATCCCGCCACGCTTTGCACCATTCGCCCAGATATTCGAAATCCTCCGGCGGATGCATGTAGTCGAATGCCATGATCAGTTCCTTTCCGTGGGATCCGGGTCCGGATCCCATCCGCGTATGCGTGCGATGAGCCGGCAGACGCCGGCCGGCATGAGCAGTATGAAAAACGTGGCGGCGGCGGCCTGCGAGATGGCGGTCATGATGCGGATGCCGGACAGGAGCCGCAGCAGGTGTGTTTTGTCAAGTTGGAGTAGGCCGTTTCGGCGTTTCTTTTAGTCCATGTGAGCGGCGGGTTTCAGGCCGTTTCGGCGTTGGCCGGTCCTGCTGGTTGTTGGTTATTGCATTGGTTATTGCATGAGGGCGTGGGTCTTGCGCCAGGATTCGCCCTCGAAGCGGATCATCCGTCCGTGGTGGACGGTGCGGTCGATGATCGCGGCGGCCATGTTGGGGTCGCCGAAGATCCTGCCCCATCCGCTGAACTCGATGTTGGTGGTGTAGATGATGCTCTGGGTCTCGTACGCGTTGGTGACGACCTGGAACAGGAGCCTGCTGCCGTCCTCGTCGATGGGCACGTAGCCGAGTTCGTCGATGACGAGCAGCGGGGTCCTGCCGATCGCGGCGAGTTCCCGGTCGAGCCGGTTGTCCGATTGGGCCCTGAGGAGCCGCATGACCAGGCCTGCGGCGGTGAAGTAGCGTGCGGGTATGCCCTTGCGGCATGCGTTCCTGCCGAGCGCGATGGCGAGGTGGGTCTTGCCGGTGCCGGGAGGGCCGAACAGGACGAGGTCGTCGTGGCCGGCGATGAAGTCGAGGGTCGTGATCTGCCCGCGCCCGTAGTCGACGGGGAAGCGGATCGGGGTCCAGTCGTAGCCGCCGAGCTCCTTGTCGGCGGGGAATCCGGCGGCCTTGAGCAGGCGTGAGCGTTTGGAGCGTTCCCTGGATTCGATCTCGGCGTTCATCCACGATTCCATGAATTCCATCTGGCTGGGGGTCGCGTCCGCGAGCTGGTCGGCGAGGACCTGGCGGGTCAGAGGCAGCCGTCTGGCCAGGGTCATGATCGTTGCGATTCTTTCGCCGGTGGACGCGCGCCTGCGTTTCATGTCGGGCATGACGACCGGCGGACGGTGGGTTCCCATGGTCAGGCCTCCTTCCTTTCCCATGGCTGTCGGGGTTTCATGAACACGTCGTATCCGGTCAGGTCGGGTACCGACTGCTCGTACGGCTTCTCGCCGGCGGCGATGCGCCGGGCCATGGTGGTCACACTGGCCTCGTCGATCGCGTGCCCCTGTTCGACCAGGTGCTCTCCGGCCCGGACGGCGGCCTCGAAGCCGGACGCGGCGCTGGCCTTGGCGATGACGCGGAACGTGGTCCTGCGTGTCTTGGCGTCCATGCGGTCGATGGCGATCCTGAGTTTGTCGGGGAAATCGTCACGGATGGTGGAATCGGTCCATGCGTGGGTCTTGCGGCTCAACGCGGGCAGGAGCGTGGCGGGGTTGCGCACCGTGGCCGGCGAATCCCCGTACACGCGCGGCAGTCTGGCACAGGTGCGTCCGTCCTGGGTGCGGATCGTCACGTCGAACGCGCGCAGACCCACGTCGAGAGTCCAGCCGCGCCACGAGGGGCCGGCGAGGTAGTAGTTGCCGTCGATCTGCACACGCCCGTCCTTGTCGGCCTTCCTCACCTCCCAACGGATCGCGTCGTACGGCTTGGCGGGAAGCGGCTGCATATCCATCTTCTCACCGGCGAACAGGCCGCCGATCGGCGCGCCCTTGCGGTAATGCGTCTCCTTGGCCATCGCGTCGCAACGCTCCAGCATGTACCGGGTCAGTTGGCCGTGGGACTCTGCGTTGAGCATGGGCACCATGATGTTGCGGCGCAGGAACCCGACCGCGTTCTCCACGCTGCCCTTCTCGTTGCCCGAGTTCGGGTTGCAGAACCTGGTCTCCAGCCGGTAATGCTCCACGAACAGTTCGAACACGTGCACGACGGTGACCTTGTCCCACGCGATCCGATGGCCGGCGCCGGTGGCGTTGTCAAGCACCAGCGTCAGGGGGACCGCGCCTATGTGCTCGAACACCGTGCGCAGCCCCGCGCACACGCATTCGGCGTTCTCCCCGGGCAGGGCCACGCAGTAGCGCATGTTCGAATACGGGAACGTGACGACCAGGCAATGCACGTCGACCCGGTCCCCGCCGACCACGGCCTGCGCCATGCCGAAATCGACCTGCGCCTCGCCCGGATGCCACTTGAGCTCCAGATACCCGTCCGACGGGAGGCGATGCTCCTCGCGCCACCGTTTCACGTACCGCTGCACCGGCGAATACGAGCCCTCGTAGCCCTTCTCCGACACGAGTCTGTCGTACACGCGCTTGGCGGTGTGCCGCTGCTTGCGGGGCATGAACCGGTCCGCCTGCAGCCACCCGTCCACCGTCGCCCTGAACGGATCGAGCTTCGACGGCCGCGATACGGAGCGCTCCGGTCCGGGAGAGCAATCCTCCCTCCCGGCGTACTTCGCGACCGTGTCGCGGGCCACGCCCACCTCTTTCGCGATGCTCCTCCATGACATGCCATGCGCGTCAAGCACCCTGATACGTTGTTGTACGGACACCGGTACCGTCATTCCTTTCCTTTCCCGAGAAAACCGAACGGTTTGACTTTCAACTCGGGAAACTAGTCCAGGCAGGACGGGCCGGTGTTCGTTTCTCACCACACGCTGAAGTGGACCAGAACCTGCCGCTCACATGGAAGACATCCACACGCTCACACGGCCCACTTTCTATTGAACAGACACAAGCAGGAGCGCGCCGCCCAGGGTGGCGAGGGCGCCGAACGCCATGAGCAGGAGCGCCATGGCGAGGCCGGCGGCCAGCAGTCCCGGTTCCACGCCCGCCGCCGGCCGGGGCTCCCCCATGTGTCGGGATGATGCGCCGTACCTCATCGTCGTCCGCCTTTCACATGCCGCCGGCGTCCGAGCTGTCCGATATAGGAGAGCGTCCATTCCCCGGCGTCCCGCGTACGGTCGAGTGAATTTTCAACGTTTGCGTTTTCGTTGTTCGTTGTCGTGTCTGGTGTCCGTCTTGTCGCCTGTTTCTTTTCCGGCGAAGGCGAGCACTATCGTGCAGATGAGGCACGTGATGAGGATGAGCGTGGTTCCTGGGTCGATTGCCATCAGGCTCGCTGCCCTGTTGTTTGATGTTTTCCGAGCGTGATTGGTGCCTTCTACGAAAATTTTATGTGGACTAATTCAGTATAACAGGTATTGCCGATTTCGCGACATCACGGCTTCTCACCAAAACGGGAGGCCGGACCCCTAGAATTGTCTCCGAACGACAATATGCCTGTTATACTGAATATGTCCACATAGAAGGAGAGTTCCAATGACCAACCAAAACAAGTCAGCCCAAGCCCGCCAACGACGCCGCAGCTCGGACGGACGATTCGCGGACGAAGACAAGCAGGACAGCCTCCCCTCCGACACAAAAATCCAACAGGCGGCCAGCCTCCTCACCGACGACACGGAGCCTGACTTCAACCAGCTGCTCACAGCCACCGGCGCATTCGACGACCCCTACGAGGCACGCCATATCGAATTCGACATGCCCGACGGATCCACCCTCAACGGCTACGCCTTGGACGATGGGCGAATCGACCGCAACAAGGTGCCGGCCGGCTGGCACGCCTACTCCGTAATGGAAAGCGACGGCGACGAAGACGGGGAAACCACCTTGTCCATCGACCATGACGGGTACGTGAACCACAGGATGGACTTCATCACCACCGAAGACCTCAGCCAACGCATAGACAGCGGCCAACTGACCGAAATCCACGGCGACGACTGGGGCTTCACCGACAACGACCTCGTGGACGATCTCGCCGAAAAATCCGGGGATGACGACTTCGACCTCGACACTGAACTGGAGGAGAAACGCCACGACATGATGGATTCCGCCATCCGAGACCAGATCTTCTTCAAACCCGACGAGGAGAACATGACCGCGTTGAAGGCCGCCGCATGGCAGACCATCAACCACGACGAGCAGAACAAGGGCGAATCCACGATCGGCGACCTGCGCATAGCCCCATCCATCAACCCCCACGACCTGCATCTGGAAGACATGAGCGAGGAACAGATCAAAGAGGCCTGCAAGTACGGTGGATGGGACCCCGACAAGCACAAGTACGTGCACTTCAACCAAGACGGCGACTTGGAAGGCCTCACCGAGAAACAGGCTGACAAGCTGATCTGGGACAACCGGCAGCGCATCCTACAAGCCGTCCGCGACGACGAGTCCGCGAACTTCAGCACCGTCAACCTGCTGCATAACTGTTTCAACCGTGAACGACAGGTACGCGAACACGACTACACGACACCGGGCGACAAGCGATAAAGGAGAGATAGCACATGGCAGAGGCCATCAACGAAATGGAACGTAGGCTCGCGGAATCAAACCCGCATGCCGGCCCGAACGCGAAGACCGAAGACTTCAAGCAGCAACCACCCTCGGTGAAACCAGCAGGGAAACGCCACCGCACATCACCGGCACCGAGGAAAACGGATGAGGACACGAAAACCGCTGCAGAAACCCCATCACAGCAGGCCGAAGAAACCCGACGGCCTCAAACCGGAAGGCCGTTCTGCATCATTCCGAAACCCACATGGCAGGAGCTGGCCCATGCGGCACTCCCCCAACTACTGCAAGCCGTCGGACTGCTCATCCTGATCATCGTATCCCTGCTGGCAAGGCAGACCGCGTTGGCGGTCATCTGCCTTCTTGGCCTGCTCGCATTCGTCGGCTGGCGGCTTGCGACCTACGACTGGACTCCCATGGAAACCGTTCGTCGAACCATCGAACATGGTTACGGTGTGGCGGTCGTCCGTCTCCTGAATGCGGACGACATGAACCAGCCAGTCCGGGTCATCACCGAAGGCGGACAGTATGTCGCCTGGTATACGGACGGCAGGGAGAGTCGCATCCACACCGCCATTCTCATAGTCAACAAGGGTCGAATCGCATTGACCACACCGGACATGGGCATCCTGCCCACCCTAAGGGAGACAATTTGATGCGTACATTGTTCGTCGGCGACCTGCATGCAAAAGCCGACCTGCTACCTTTGATCAGCCGGGTGGCGCAACGCGAGAACGCTGACCGTATGGTCCTGTTGGGCGATGTCTGCGACGACTGGAACGTGTCCAACAATGGACTGATCCGGTTCTTCGAGACGTTCACCTCATGGTATCGGCGCGAAGCCGGGGAACGTGAGGTGATTCCACTGCTCGGCAACCACGATGTGCCGTACTTCCTGAAGCAAGGCTCCTCCTCCTATGCGCGAGTGCGCGCACTGGCGCCCGGCTTCAAACCCGGCGCCCATCGCAAGGTGCATGAGCTGATGCAAAATATCCCATTCCAACTGGCTTGGTCGGATGGGAACATTCTGGCCACGCACGCCGGGCTCACCCGTGCATGGGGGCGACGGCGGCTGGGCGCCGATTACATGGACATGCCGGTCGAGGAAGTCGCGGATCGCTTGAACCGAATGCTCCTCCATCCGGCCTCACTGGTCGTGCCCATGACGGACATCGGCCCGGCGCGCGGCGGCGCAGGAACGCCTTCTCCCCTATGGTGCGATCGCGGCGAGTTCGCCGAAGACGGGGACATGCACCTGACTCAGGTGGTCGGGCATACGCCCGTACCGACCGTATTGCATGAGCATGATGCGTGGTTCTGCGACACTTTCTCCACGATGAGCAACGGTACTCCCATCGGCGACGGGTCTCTGCTCATGTATTCGGAGAGCGGATTCTATCCAGTGCCTCTTCTTGGCTGATTTGCTTTCGTCCGGCCTGCTTCCTTTTTTCAAGGCGCGATTAGAATCAAAGACAAACAACACTCGTCGAAAGAACACCAAAACATTGACGACATCCAGCCGAACAGCACAAGCGAAACACCGGAGACGCACCCCAGACGGACGATTCGCAGACGAACTCAACAGCTTCGGCTTCCCCGACGCGGCAACACTAAGCGCATACGAGCAACAGACCCCGCAGATCCCAGTACTCCAGCGCCTGCAAAAGCACGGCAAAATCACCCCACCACCAATCACGCTGCCGGACGGATGGACGGAAGCCGGAACAAAACATGACGGCAACGCCGACGGATATGGCAGCTACCATGAGGACACACGCCGTTTCACAGGCCCCGACAACAGCACCCTGACGGTCACGCACAGTTCGGGATTCGAAAAAGATTTCGGCCTATACGACTACCAGACCGTCGAATACCAGTCCGGCAACGTCACCATCAAACGAATCATCCCACCCACCTCAAACCCTGACATCAACGAGCTGGAGGAAACAGGCCAACGGCTCGAACGGCAGCGCGCGGAACTCAACGCACACGCTTCCGGACGGTGGGGCGCTCCCATAACGCGGCTTACAGCATCCACCAGCGAGACAGGCTACACGTTCATCCTACCGGAATACGGGGAGCCGCCGAAGAAGCCGGTACTCCCATGGAACCGAGCCGCATGGGACAAGGCACGAAAGCAGGAAAAAGAAAACAGAAAGTCTGGTGTGGCTGAGATTCCGCCCCGTTGATCCGCTTCTCCTGCAATGCCGCGAACAGGCGCCCTGTCGCGCCGTTCCTGGACCGGCGGTTGAACAGTTGGCAGACGGTGACCCACTTGCCGTGGCACTCCGGCAGGTCCCTCCACGGGCTCCCGTGCGGTACATCCACGGCAGGGCGTTGACGAACGTGTGGTTGTCGACCGCCACGTTGCAGCGCTGGCGCGGCAACGGATGTGTGATCCTCATGAACCGGTCAGGCGTGATGTCATACCTCGGCGTACGCATACGACAATCATCACGCAAAACTTAAATAGGGTAAACACACCCCTAGTTTTTTTGATATTCGCCGACCCGTTTCCTTTTTTTGGGGAGGCGGGTTTTGTCTTATCCTATTTGTCTGTTATACTGAATATGTCCACATAAAAACGAAAGAGGAAACCATGAAGCGCTACGCCATCAACTATGAGGAAACCTACTCAGGCACCTTCACCGTCGAACTCGACGACGACTCCACCGAACAGGATGCCATCAACGAACTCCTCAACAACGCCGACGAATACCGTCTAGGCGAACAGGTCGAACTCAGCGACAGTGACGCACAGGTCATCAAGACCGAAAATGTGGAGGACTGACTCATGACGGACACTATGGAACAGGTCACGGAAGATGTACTCGACGCTTTCAAGCGGAACGGCTGGATTGTCGTCGCGCCGAAGGAATGGAACTGACAAAATGAAAACACGCGACATCCTCATCACCGTCACCCGCACACTGACGGGCTGGCATGTGTACAACGACCACCAGTTCGGACGCATCACCGCGTTCGACCCCCGAGCGGGATACGAGATTACCGTCAACCTTCCCGACAGCGACACCATCCGCATCGTCCGCACGCAGTACGAGCTTGAGTACGAGCTTGTCGAAGATGAAACCGTCCTCAATACGTCCGACATGGGTGAGGAACAGGCATTGGACGAGCTGGCTAGACTGCTGGCCGCGCCCATGCCACGCACCGACCGTCTCGTGCGGCTGAAAGACAAGTTCGGCAAGACCGCCGAATGGTGCCGGAACACGCTTGGCGACGAACAGGAGGCGAAGGATGTGGAAGACATGGCCGAACACTACATGCATGTGTGTGAATCCTGCAACAAATACTCCGGACATGACCCAGTGTCCGTGTTCGAAGGGTGGCTGCTGGGCGAGGAACTCGGCACCCCGTATGTGACGCGCCGTCATGCCGCATCGCACATGCTGAGCGACGTGCACCGACTGGACAAGGAGTGACCATGCTGAACATCGAGAAGACGCTGCAATCCGTCCGCGACCTATTGGACCGGCTGGGCAGGGAAGGCGTGGAGTTCGCTCTGGTCGAATCGGAATGTTCCGACTGCGTCGCGGATATCCGCAACCCTAATGACGGGACGTACGTGTTCCTCGAATGCTCGATTCGTCCGAACGGCACCTTCGTCTGGTGGGATTGCAACCAGCATAAAGGAGTCTGCGACTTCGACGAGTTCCGCGTGCGGATAATCACTCTCGCAGCGGACGAATACCTCGACAGGGCGAAAGACAAGCGCAAACAGTGGGCCGACCTGTGCGACGGTACGGATACGCCCATGCCCGATCCGCTGGCCGCAGTCGTATCCGACATGGAAGACAAGGCCAACCGTCTGAAAGCGTTGCTGGAACCCGACGACCCGCCCCTGTTGGACAAGCGGGACACCGCAATCCTGACAGACCTTAAACCGTATGCCGTGGTCAAACCGGCGGAGGAATCGCAACGGCTACGGGAGCTGGGCGTGCTGGAACGCAGATACTACATCGACCAAGTGTTCGACGCGCTGACCGACAAGGGTGAGAAGGCGTTGGAATTCGCGGCGCACGTAGAACGGACGGTTTAATGGCTTCACCGGCGGGCGACGGGTGCGATGCTGGCGATGGTCGAACCGTTCCTATCCAGCGAACGTCAGATGCGCGTCCGGCATGGCCTATCGGATGTGCCGGTCGTATACCGACCCACGTTCATGAGCAAGTCGATTGCCTAGGATGCGGGGGACGCATGGGACTAACAAAAAGGAGACGAACATCATGAAAACAGCATCATTCTACACGACCGCCCACAAGATGATACTCACCATACTGCGTGCCAACCGCGACGGTCTGCGCGTGTACGATACGCACGGCTGGCGTGCTCTCACCGACGAGGAACTCCAGCGGCTCGACCATGCGAAAGCGTCGGACGTATCGTATGCGGTCGATTCGGACGACTACGACATGTTCGACGGTGGCTGGCGTGCTGGCGTGGACTGCGGCCGCCCCATGCCTCATGCGAGCGAATACGGCGTGTGCGACATGGACATCGCATTCGACGGCAAGACCGTATGGGAGACGGTGTGCGCCGGACTCGACCTGTTAGGCAAGGAATGAAAAGGAACCATCATGAACGCGAACGAAACCTGCGAAGATTCAATCCACGGTCCGTACGAGCCGGATGACGTGGCTGACCACTGCGGCGGTTGCGGCATACCGTTGTGTGAGGAGCATGCGAGGAAATGCCCCTGTTGCGGGCGCGTCAACTGCACGAACTGCGGCGAGATATGTGAGGCCTGCTGGCGTCTGGTATGCCGTGAGCACGCCAAGTGGAATCCCGAATACGCGCAATACGAATGCCCCGCATGCTACGACCGTTGGGATTGCGGGGAAAGGTAGAGAGGACGATGAATCCGGTTGACGAACGCTTCGAGCATCGGCTGCTCGACCGGTTCCATTACGACGATCGGCAGGACGGCGACGGCTATGGTCCGGATTCGCCGCGCGTCGGCGACAAGGGTTGGATCATCTGGCAGACCGCGTTCAACGAGTTGGACCGTCCGTTCGAGATTGTGCGCGACGAGGGGCGCGGCCGCACCGGCCTGCCCCTGCTGCTGGTCGGCATGGAGGACAACTACGGCGACGACTGGCATATCCGCGAAAACGATGACAGCCAATACATGAGCCTGCTGGAAGCCGGACTGGACGGCGCGAGCCTAACGCTCATGGAACGCAAGCACGGCATCGCACGATGGCGGTCGGAGCGGGGCGAGTCGAAGCCGATCGAACTGACGGCGCCGGACGGGAAGCCGACGGACACCGTATACGCCTACCAGTCCGAGCCCGACGAATGGCGGATATACGACAAGTATGGCGGGCGGTCGCTTGGCGGCGAACCGGGCGAAACCATCACGGACGCGCTGCGCCACATCGGATACCAGTTGGAGGAATCATGAGTATCGAAACAAGCATCATATACACCACTTCGGATGGCAAGCAGTTCGATGACAGGCAGGAAGCGGAAACGCATGAGCAATGGCTGGCGGACGAACCGGAGGCGCGCGAGGCCGACAGGCAGCGCGGCTGGACCGACTACACACCGCCACAACCAGAATGGAAGCCGGAACCCAAACCGGCCACACCGGATATCACCGACCATGACGGACCGCGTTCGGTATCCGAAGCGGACTGGCTGGAATTCAATACGGAGGCCAACGATTACGGGGTGCCCGACCGTGCGGGCCTGCAATCCGTCATCGATGTGATAGGCGAACACTACCTGCATCTCGCCCGCGAATGGGGTTGGAACGACACCGAGGTGCGCGACGCCATGTATGTGGAGACGAAACAGAGAGGATGGTGCAGGGAATGAGCGTCGTCACGCCCGAGATTCGTTTCTTCGCAGACTGTCACTGGTTGATGGCCGACAACATCATTCTGCTCAGAATCACGCCGATGTTACCGTACGAATGGTCGAACCTGAGAAGACTGTTCGACTGCAAATCCACATTCGAAACACGAAGCGGACCGTTCGACTACTGGCGCATTCGCCTTGAATTCGACGGGAACCTGATCCACTGGACGGTTTCCGACGGCTGGTGGCATCCGAAAACAACGACCTTCGACACCGACTATGAGACGACCATGACGGTCCTGTTCGACGTCGGATACGACCAGTGGCGCAAGGACCGCGGCATCATGGACGAGGCCGACAAGGCCGTGAAACGGTTGAACGATTCAGGTATCCCCGCCACGCGCTCTTCGGATCCGGACTATCTGGTGTTCGAGGTCGGCGAAAGCGTGTTCCGTGCGCTATTGCCCGCCGATCCGACGCATGCGGCAAGTCGGCTGATCGAAGCGGTCAGAAATCGCGGGAAGATTCTCGATGGCTACCGGAAGACCGTCGCCGGTCTTGGCAGGGTCGAGGCATTGGAGGCGGATGACGTGTACTGGGATGACCTGTTCTCGAACGGCGACCCGGTCGAAACCGGCGCCGTCATATTCCAAAGCCAAGGTGCGGAAGACCATCCCATCAGTCTGGACCTGCTGATCATGTCGGACGGCACCTGGCAGCCGGACGGCTTCGACTCCGACAGGGAGGGCACGGCGGCCGACGTGCGCGGATACCTGAGCCAATGGACGGGGAACAATCGATGAAGAGCATCACGAAAGCCCAGTACGCCATGCTGTTTTTCGCCGTCGACAGGCTCAAGGAAGACTCGTGGTATACCGGCCCCTATGGTTTCGACGCGTTGAAGGAACGCGGCTTGGTCGATTTCGGGCAGCATGACCGGATCATCACCGACGAGGGCATTGCGTTCGTGAAACGTATGCTTGCCGACCCGGAGAGCATGCCGATGACCGCGAAACGGTCGATAGCCGAATATGATGTGCTGCGCGACGAATATGCGCACCTGTTCGAGCATGATCCGGACATGAGGGTCAGGGTGGCGATGTTCGGCGTCCATGGTCTCGAACCGGTCGAACCGCCGACCGGCATCGACGGGTTCCGAACGGACACCATCTACGATTTCAAGGATCTGGACGTACTATCGGCGACCTTCGCGATCACGCACCTGTACTCCGGGTTCAACCCGAATCATCATGTGATCGTCCGGGCGCATGAATCGTATACGGATCCCCCAGCCCCGGTCATCGACAGCATCAACAACCGCCAGCTACGCCAGTCGGGCGGCACACGATATCTGAAAGTATCCAGAACCGTATTGGACAAGGAGAAGCAATGAGCGTCGAACGCATCATCGTGGAGACCAATGACGAGACCTGCAACAATCCGGTCGAATATGATTGGGAGTTCGACCCGGACGGTGTGTTCCGCATGACCGGTGACGGGGATATGCCCGCCGCCTTCGAGGAGTCCGCCGCCATCGTGGAGGCGTTCAACCATGTCAACATGAGCATCGTGAACGGGGAGCGGACACCGCTGAAGGACGGCGATCACGCACTGCTCGCCCTTCTTGCCGCCGTCCTCGCCACCCTCGTCCCGTTCGTGGAGGGGAAGGACGGCGACCAGGTGGGATTCATGATGGGCGATACATCGAACGGCTTCAACATCAATATCACATCACCCGAATTCCTGGCCTGCTGCCGGTCCATGTGGATCGGCGCAGATGTCCTCCGTGGATTCGGCCGATATCTGAACTTCCGTTGGAATACGGTCCGTGAGGCGTGGGTGGAAGCCGGTTCCGGTCTCGCGTTCATCGGGGCGGACAGTCAGGTGGCATACATGCTGGAGACCGCCACGTCGAAAGGCGACAGCATCCGTTTCGACCCCATGGAAGGCAAGGAGGAAACCATCCAGCTGTTCCGGCTCCTGCTGGAAACCGCGAAATGCGCGGACATCCCGGTCCGATTCGCAGGCGGATCAGGCGGCCTCCGACAAGGTGATTAACGACGATAGCATTCGTTCCAAGCAGTGAGACGGTAAAACGGAAGTTAGTCAACTAAACCGTATCCGGGAAGAAAGGAAAAAGACTAATGGGAAGACATGCCGCCTCAAGACCCGGCCGACTCCGTCCTCAGCACAATACTGAAGACATTTCGCTCCGGAATATTGAAGAGAACACCGTTCCTAAGAGAGAAGACAAACAATCACAAGGAGTGGGTTACCGGCTGTTGCAATTGTTCGCAGGCATGTCGATTTTTCTCGCCATCATCCTAGTAATGCACGTCGGATGGGTGTACATCGGCAACGGAATGAATCAGATCCACACGCAACAGACCATCGTCACCAACCAAGGATTCAAAACAGCCCAACCCACTAAAACTGACGGTTCAACCCGCATCGCCAAACCCCAAACCGGAGAACCACCCACCGAACCGGAACCCGAATACTCGACAGTGATCGGCTGGATGCGAATCCCCCGGTTCGGCACCGAATGGCAACGAGCCATCCAAGAAGGCACCGATCTGAAAGTCCTTGACAACTACGGTATCGGACACTACCAAGGAACCGTCATGCCCGGAAGCATCGGCAACAGCTCCTACGCCGGACACCGCACCCCCGGTGACCTAGGGCCGGCGGACACGTTGAAACCCGGGGATCCGATCATCATTCAGACAGCCGGCCACTGGTACGTGTATGAAATGCAATCATCTTGGATGACGACCCCCGATGATGCCGCCGTCATCGCCGACCAGACAGACCAAAAAGACGCGCGCCTCATCACACTCACCACCTGTAAATACTCGCTAGATGAACAGGACAGTCTGAGTGCTAGACTCATCGTCCGCGGACGGTTCAAATATTGGGCCAACACTGCTGACGGAATACCAAAAGAACTCGCCTCCAAACAATCTCCCATACAGCAAGCAAAAGCCACTATCACACGCAGCATCCAAAAAGCCAGCAAATACGCTCCAGTCAGCCAACTCCTGTTCACCGCAACACTAACAATCTGGTGCATCCTCACAGGCCTGTCATGGCTCATCTGGCACAAAGACCGCCAGAAGAAAACAACATCATGGAACCTCATGACACTAATCTGGCGCATCCAATCAGGCCCAATCATCCTACGTGCAACCACCTGCCTATTCTTCTGGATAACGCTACTATTCGCCGAATGGGCATGGATCAGCCCACTACTTTCCCAACTAATCCCGCTATCCACCGGCACCGCCACCCTAAACTAAAAAAACATCAGGCAATACGCAAAACCCGTACGCCAACAACAACCGGTGATAAAGAAGGGTCGGCGCGCGTCATTTCGGACAGAGAACCCGGAAAACGCGTGCCGACCCCTTTCAACAAAGTATAGGCGTGCCCTAGCCGAGCAGCCGATAATATCCCATGCCGGGCATGACGGCCGTGACCTTCGTGCCATCGACCGGGTTCATCGCATGGATCATTAACCCGTTGCCGATGTAAATGCCCGCATGTCCCGCGTTTGCCATGAGATCGCCCGGCTGCGGGTCGGTAACGGGCGTGCCGACCGTGGCCTGCATGCCGGACGGGTGCGGCAATTGGATGCCGAACCGCGCGTACACGTATTGGGTGAAACCACTGCAATCCCAGCCGGCAGGCGTATTGCCCCCGTACATGTATGGCGCGCCCTGGTACTGGAGCGCGTAGGAGACCAGGGCTGCGGCCGTATCCGAGTCTGGTCTCTCCTTGTCGCCTGTTGTCGGCGTCGATATGATCGGGGTTGCGGCCGGTGTGCGTGGTTCGGCTCGTGACGCGGCCTGCGACTGTCGCGCCTGTTCGGCTTGGATGCGCGTGGCCTGTTCCTCGGGGCTTTCCGTATGCGGCACGTCTAGGGTTTCGATGCCTCCCCATGAGCCGTCCACGTCGGTCGAGACGGCCTCGATGAACGAACGATGCGGGACCGGGCGTTTCGGGAACGATCTGACACTGGCCATGGAAATCGGAGCCGAATCGGAGCCGGCCGCCCATGCCGGGATCGTCGGCATGGCGAGCATGACGATTGGCAGGAGAAACGTCAGGATAATGGGAGCGCGTTTAATAGTGGATGTACTGGTATTCATGCGTCTGTTTCGCCTCGATGGTGCGTCGGAACGGGCCGACCTGCCCGTTCACATTGGCTTCGCTGATCTCGATGGAATCGTCGCCGTTGACCTTCTCCACGATGGCGACGTGCCCCCATGCGTTGCTAACCTGCGCGGGACTGAACACGATCACATCCCCCTGTCGGGGGGTATCGTCCACCCAATAGCCGAGCGCCTTGGCGGAATCGGCCCACATGCCGCCATCCCCCAGATGGCTGCCGACCGGCAATCCCAGTTGCGTGCGCCGCACGTACGCCCACCATGTGCATTGCCCGTATGCGTATGCGTTGCCCGTGTCGCCGGTCGCATGATCCGGATTGAATCCGGCCGGAGTCTGATCCTCGTCGCGCCCGTTGATCAGGTCACGGACCACTGGATTGTCCGCGTGGATGATGGTGAGCTTGCGGTCCGGCTGGTCGCCCATATCCCATGTGCCGTCCGCCGTGAGGTCTCCCCTTTGACTGCTCCTGCTAGCCGCATCATCGATGCTTGATGCTGTCAACTGTTCCGTGGTTAATGCGGTGGACTGGTTGAAACGTTCACCTGCGTATGCGGTTTCATTATGCGGCAGAAAAAGACATGCCATTCCGCCTGACAAAATCATTGCCGACATCAGACATAGGGCGACACGTCGTTGGAATCGGTTCTTCCTTCTTACGGCTGATCGGCTTACTGGTTGAACGGTCTTATGTGCTGCCCCGCTCAATCTGCACGCTCCTGAATAAATTCCGGAGAGGCGATGTTGTCGTAGAACCGGTAGGTGTCGGGTTGTCCGAGCATGCGTCGGAGAAGAGGCGAATGCCGGGTGACGAGCCGGTTGAACCAGCCTTTAGCCTGCCAGGTCACGTTGATTACACGCCCGTTCTCATTATCCACTGAGGCTTGATGCACGACTTGTTCACGACCTTGAGCTGTTTGACGGCCTGCTGGCAGGAAGATGAAAGCGATTTTCTGCCCGGCGTATATGTCTGCGGGAATAATGGTGTTATCGATGAATATCTTAATTCTTCGCATCGGCGCAGCATCCTTTTTAAGACAACGTTCTGGAAGATTGACCGGCTTTTCCTGTTCCGAAGTTGGGTGGAGGAAAACCGGACGGATACTACGATTATCATTCGTTCAAAGAACGATTCTTGAAGAAAATCTGAAAACCGTGGCATTAACCCGCTTTAGGGTGCAACATGTCCACTAGTTTCTGTGGTATTCCGTCCTCGATATCCCATTCGACGGTTTCGAACCGGCTGTTCGAGGCGGCGGCCCGATCGTCGCCAACCTCAATGCTCACATCGGAGCCGTCCGGGAAATACTTGATCAACGTCATAGTGCCGCGGCCGGGCGGAAAGCTCACGTGGAACCCGCCGCCCAATGCGGTGGCGATATCGACCGCATTGCATGCTGCCTCGCCGCTCACATAGGTCAGCCGTTCGCATTCATCCATCATTCGCCGTCCCCGTTGTTCTTCCGATACTCTTCGCTGGCGATGTACGTGACCGCGAAGTCGGCTATCTGGTCGCGCAGCCTCGGAAACGCCTCCCTGCCCGCCTTCTGGCGCCGGTCCATGATCCATGCGAACAAGCCGAAAAGGATGCAGCCGCCCAGCAGCCCGTAGCAGTTCGCGTCGGCCGGCTGATGCGATGAAAGGGCCGCCAGGCCTGCCCACCAGCCGATGCCGAGCATGATGCCAAGCGCGTGCATGCCGATCGCGAACGGGGTCTCGTCATCATCCACGATGTCCAGCCAGCATTGCAATCCAAGGACGATGAGCAGGAACGCGACAAGCCACAACGGCGATTGGAGAAGTCCGACGAGCAGCGGCGTATGGTTCGCGGCCAGCCAGGCGAGGATCGGCCCGTGGTTGAATGCGAACACGATCGCCATAATAAATAGGATGATCGCCGTCCACGCGAGACGACGCACGGCTTCCAGACTCATGATTTCCTTTCCTTCCAGTTCCGTTCCTCCTCGACGCGGTGCGCGAGCCCGATGAGCTCGTCCGGGGTCAGGAAGCCGTGCCAGTCGACGCGCTGCCCATCCCATTTGGCGGGGAGTCGGAAGTCGGTCAGGTCGGCGGGCCATTCCAATGCGTTCACCGGTCAAGCCCCTTCATGCTTTCGTCGAGAATCCGTTGGATTTCCTCGCCCGTGTAGAAGCCGTACCGGTCGAGCCTGCCGGCGACCGTTTGGATCAGCGCCTTGTTGTTCCTCGCCACGAGCCGCGCCCTGACCCACAATGAGTTCATGATCTCCTCGGCGGAGCCCATCGCCGGGTCGATTCGGTGGATGATCGCCGCGTTCACCAGCTCCATTTGCACGTCGCCGCCGATGCGGAGCGCGTCGGTCCGGTATTCCGGATATTCCAGGGTCACGGCGAATCCGGTCATGGAGATGATTATCTCCGTCTGCAATCGGACGGACATATCATCGTCCATACCGGTGGCGTACTGCTGGCTGGTCTCTCCGGTATCGTCCTCGCGCAGCATGATGCCCTGCTGCACGTATCCGAACCGGTGGCCGGCGACCGCATGACCCGCCTCGTGCAGGCGGACGCGCATCGGCGGTTCGGGCGGCCTGGAATGGTTGAGGACCGCCTTGCATCGGGCGATGAACCAGTCGTATGTGCTTATCATCGCCTGCCTTCCATCATCAAATCCAATATGACGGCCAATGGCACCACGTCATGACTGGCGTGGGCCTTACACACGGGACCGTACCAGCCGGTTTCGGGCATATCCTCACAGTCGGGGCCGTCCGAGCGCATCCAACGGCGGATCGCGACCACGGGTTTGCCGCAGGATTCGTAGTCCCCGTCGCGGGATACGCCGGCCGTGCATCCTAGACGCAGCCAGGACGGGTCGCATAAGGCGAAGACGCGCATCGGGTCGTATGGCCATACGCCCGATAGCGGTGGCATGAGCGACGGATCATGCTTCCAGCAGCCGGCATCGGCCACGGCCTTCAACACCTCCGATAGCGGGACGACATCATGGTTGGCATGCAGCTTGCACGCGGGTCCGTAGACGCCCTCCTCGGGTAATAATTCGCTATCGTCGTACCCGTCGTCGCGTGTCCAACGGCGGATGGCGACCGGCGGCCTGCCGCACTGTTTGAAATTCTCGCCCTTCCAGCAGCCGGCCGCGCAGCCGAGCCACAGGGCCAACGGGTTGCATCGTTCGGCGATGAGCTTCGGATCGTACGGCGTTGGTTTCTTGCATTTGGTCATTGCTTTTTCTCGTTTCCGACTTTACTTTATATACCTTATATGGTATATTTATGGGTATGTGGCAGATAGAGATGGAACCCATCAAGGACTGGCTTGACGGACTTGACAAACAGACCGCCTACCAGGTCTACGCGGCCCTTGACCTCCTTCGGGAATGCGGACCGAACCTCAAACGCCCCCTGGTGGGGAAAATCGAGGGCTCCATCATCGGCTCCATGAAGGAACTGAGACCCGGTTCGACAGGTCGAAGCGAAGTCCGAATCCTGTTCGTCTTCGACCCGGAACGCAAAGCGGTCCTATTGGTCGGCGGAGACAAACAGAACAAATGGAACAAATGGTATAAGACAGCCATCCGCGAAGCCGAACGACGGTACATCCGGTGGCTGGAAGAACAACATGGGAAGGACACGAAATGAGCTACACGTTGGAGGACTTCAAGGCCGATCACGACCTTGACCAGAAGACCATCGACGAGCGCAAGGAACAGCTTCTTGAGGAGATGCGCCTGTATGAGCTGAAAGAAGCGCGCAAACAGCAGGACGTGACCCAGAAGCAGCTCGCCGAACGCATGGGCGTCAGCCAGAAGCGGGTCAGCAGCCTCGAATCCGGCGACGTCGACAAGACCGAAATCCGTACGCTGCGCCGCTATCTCGACGCCATCGGCGGCAGGCTTCAGGTCAACGCGATCATGCCGGACGGGCGCACCCTGCAACTGGTCTGAGATCAGGTAACCCGTCATGCCACCGGCTTCCACCCCAGATTCGGTTTCCCCGCCTTCATCCACGCCTTGTGGTTGATGCGATGCCGGCGGGTCAGACCGTGGATGACGTATTTCAGTTCGGCGATGAAGCCGGATACCGTACGCGTACTGTCATCCTCGATGAGGGTCTCATCGCAGGGAATGCAGGACAGGCCGCATGTCGGGTTCGGCCAATGCGGGACGAGGAGAAGGAAGCCCAACGCCAGAAGGCCGAATACGACGGGAAAAGTGACGAATCCGGCGGCATATCCAATCCAGAACATGCTCATCGCGTCACGAAGTGGGTAATCATCAGTGTTCCTGAGGTTGCGAATCCGATTGATGCGATGACCATTGCGAGTCCTGTGACTCTCCACATGAAGCATGCGCAGAGGACGCATGTTATGGCGAGTATGATGTTGGCGTTTTTTTCGAAGTTCTTGTACGTGTTCATTGTGGTTTCTTTCACTCTATGTGGACATATTCAGTATAACATGTAAATGAAAAAAATCATGCAAGGTATAAAAAATGGCTCTGTTAGACCAAGGTTGACCTAAGAGGATATATGACAGAAACCCGCTTATT
>OLPT01000789.1_pt1 | contig 21671 bp, 18 predicted proteins | sample 1673051 | NCBI WGS metagenome assembly OLPT01 (sample SAMEA3136750, study PRJEB25190) | human gut metagenome | biome: human gut; feature: human-associated habitat; material: faeces | place: Austria | collected 2013
CGATGTAACTTTTAGCTTTCTCTACTACTGCATCACGAACTTCGTCTTCAACTTTAGCGCTCACAACTAATGCTAATTCGTACTTATTCATGTCATCTTACCTCCTTATGGTCTTTGTGGCCCTCTGCCTGTACAGAGAGCAAGGATATGAAAATATATCACAGTTGTTTATTTTAACATGGCATTCCCCTGATGTAAAGGATTTTTTTTGTAGAATCAATTTTTTTCCATTTTTCACAATTCATACTTGTCCAGTTGGCTTTTTTATTTGTATTTTTTGTATATTTATTGTTTTATTAGTCGAAATATATTATACTATTTGCACATGCGTTTTTAAACGTGAATGGGGAGAGGAGAAAGATATGGATTCTGTATTATATGCAAACTATCTTAATATCCTGGAGCATGAACTCGTTCCTGCTCTTGGATGTACGGAACCTATTGCGATTGCTTATGCTGCTGCAAAGGCCCGTCAGGTTCTTGGTGAATTTCCTGATTCAGTGGAAATGTTCCTGAGTGGTAATATCATCAAGAATGTAAAAGGTGTTACGGTTCCCAATTCCGGAGGATTAAAAGGTATTGATGTTGCCGCTATCCTTGGGATCGTAGGAGGTAATGCTGACAAGGCACTGGAAGTTCTGGAAGAAATCACTCCGGAACACATCGCCAGAACCAAAGAACTGGTTGAACAGAATATCTGTTCCTGTTCTCTGGTGGAGGGCGTGGACAATCTTTATATTACTGCCAGAGTTACTAAAGGTGAACACTGCGCTGAAGTCAAAATTGAGCATCAGCACACTAACATCACCTATATTGAAAAAAATGGTCAGGTTCTTCTGGATCACCCGCTGGATGCTGTTTCCAGCGCATCTGCCCCGGACAAATCTACCCTTACCGTAAAGGATATCCTGGATTTTGCAGATCAGGTACGTATGGAGGATGTACAGCCAATCCTGGACCGCCAGATCAAACTGAATTCCGCTATTGCCCAGGAGGGTCTGGACAACAACTACGGAGCACAGATTGGCAAGACTCTCATGCACGTATGGGGCAAGGGTGTTACCACCAGAGCCTGTGCCAGAGCAGCTGCCGGAAGTGATGCCAGAATGGGTGGATGTTCCCTTCCTGTCGTGATCAACTCCGGAAGCGGTAATCAGGGTATGACCGTATCACTGCCAGTCATCGTCTACGCAGAAGAATGGGAAGTCTCCCATGAGAAACTCTGCCGGTCCCTGGTAGTCAGCAATCTGATTGCCATTCACCAGAAATATTATATAGGAAGTCTTTCTGCATACTGTGGAGCTGTAAGTGCAGCCTGTGGAGCAGGTGCAGGTATTACTTATATGTATGGTGGCAATTATCAGCAGGTATCTCTGACCATCATCAATACTCTTGGTAATGTAGGCGGAATTGTCTGTGACGGTGCCAAACCTTCCTGTGCTGCCAAGATTGCCTCTTCTGTAGATGCAGCACTGATGGCTTTCCAGCTGAGTATCCAGAACAAGAGTTTTCTTCCAGGTGAAGGTATCATCAAGGGTGATGTAGAAGAAACCATCAAGAGCATGGGCTATATCGGACGTGTTGGTATGCGTTCCACAGATACAGAGATCCTTAATGTTATGATCGACAAGGTCAATGTCAATCAGGATTGCTGATAAATATTTTTTATTAAAATAAAGGAGAAAATCCATGAAAAAAAACAGTTTTTTTACAAGCCTTCCATTTAAACTTCTGGTAGGCGTTATCATAGGTATCGTTGCAGGTATCATCTTAAACAAAACTGACAGTTCTTCCCTGACTGTTGCTATTTTGAATATTGTTGTCACTGTCAAATATGTTCTCGGTCAGCTGATCAACTTCTGTGTACCGCTGATCATCATTGGTTTTATTGCACCTTCCATTACGAAGCTGGGTAACAGTGCTTCCCGTATGCTGGGAGTTGCCCTTGTGATCGCATATGCTTCTTCTATCGGTGCTGCTCTGTTTTCCACAGCTACCGGATTTGCACTGATTCCCCATCTTTCCATCGTAACAGATGTAGAGGGACTTAAGACCCTTCCGGAAGTTGTGTTTGAGCTTTCTATCCCACAGATCATGTCCGTTATGAGTGCCCTGGTATTCTCTATTATGGTAGGTCTGGCAGCAACCTGGAACAAGACCAAACTGATCACAGGTGTGCTGGATGAGTTCCAGAAAATCGTACTTTCCATCGTCTCCAAGATCATTATTCCGATCCTGCCATTCTTTATCGCACTTACTTTCTGCGGACTGGCTTACGAGGGATCAATCACCAAGCAGCTTCCTGTATTCCTTCAGGTTATTGTTATTGTACTGATCGGACATTTTATCTGGATGGCTCTGCTTTATTTCCTGGCAGGTGCATATTCACATGAGAATCCTATGGATGTTGTACGCCACTATGGACCTGCTTACCTGACTGCAGTAGGAACCATGTCCTCTGCTGCTACTCTTGCAGTTGCACTTCAGTGTGCTGGCAAAGCCAAACCACTTCGCAAAGATATGGTACAGTTCGGTATTCCGCTTTTTGCCAACATTCATCTCTGTGGATCTGTTCTTACTGAAGTATTTTTTGTTATGACTATTTCCAAGATCCTTTATGGTTCTATTCCGGCACCTGGCACTATGATTCTTTTCTGCCTGCTGCTCGGAATCTTTGCTCTGGGGGCACCTGGTGTTCCAGGAGGAACTGTTATGGCATCTCTCGGACTGATCACCGGAGTACTTGGTTTCAACGAAACAGGTACTGCTCTCATGCTGACTATCTTTGCTCTTCAGGACAGCTTCGGTACAGCATGTAACGTTACCGGTGACGGTGCTCTTACCCTGATCCTGACAGGATATGCCAAGAGACATCATATTGAAGAACAGAATATCAGCGTAGATCTGTAAAATATACGGAGAGTTTTGTCACCTTGACAAAGCTCTCCGTTTTCTTTTATACTGACCTTAATATTATTCTGTCAGGAGGACTGAACACTATGATCTTAAAAAAAGGACATCTTGTAAACCCTGCAACCGGTACAGATACTGTCATGGATATTCGTTTTGATAACGGTATCATCCAGGAGATTGGTACCGATCTCACGCCTTCCGTCAGTGAAGAAGTTCTGGATATTTCCGGACTGGTAGTTGCTCCCGGACTGGTAGACACTCATATTCACTTTCGTGATCCCGGGTTTACTTATAAAGAAGACCTGCATACAGGTTCCCTTGCTGCTGCCAAAGGTGGATTTACTTCTGTAATCTGTATGGCAAACACCAAACCTGTTGTAGATTCTGTCAACACCCTGAAAGATATCCTCACACGGGCCAAGGGAGAAAAAATACATATTTATCAGACTGCCTCTGTTTCCTACGGACTTAACGGGGAAAAAATGACCGACTTTGATGCCCTGGCAGCCAACGGTGCCTGCGGATTTACTGATGACGGAATCCCTCTTATGAATGCTGTATTCTGCTACAATGCCATGAAAAAAGCTGCAGAACTTCATATGCCTGTCAGTCTCCATGAAGAGGACAAAAGTTTCATTGCCAACAATGGAATCAATGCCGGCAAAGTAGCAGAAAAACTGGGAATAGAAGGTTCCCCGGCCGTCGCAGAAGAAGTCATGGTAGCTCGTGACTGCATGCTGGCACTTCGTACCGGAGCTTCTGTTGTGATTCAGCACATCAGTTCCGGCAATTCCGTAGAACTTGTCCGTACAGCCCTGAAATTGGGTGCAGACATTCATGCTGAAGCCACTCCACACCACTTTACTCTGACAGAAGAAGCAGTTCTTGAACATGGCACACTTGCCAAAATGAATCCGCCTCTTCGTACAGAAGAGGACCGTCAGGCGATTATCCGTGGGCTTCAGGATGATACGATTGACCTGATCGCTACTGACCATGCTCCACACGGTGCAGAAGAAAAAGCAAAACCTCTGACAGAAGCTCCAAGTGGGATCACCGGTCTGGAAACTTCCCTTGGTCTTGGCATCACTTCTCTTGTAAAACCAGGATATCTTTCTCTTATGGATCTTCTTGCCAAAATGACCTGCAATCCTGCGGATCTTTATCAGCTTCCAGCAGGAAATATCCAGGTAAATGCTCCTGCCGACTTTGTGATCTTTAACCCGGAAGAAAAATGGACCGTCAGCGACTTTGCTTCCAAAGCTTCCAACAGTCCATTTAAAGGTTGTGAACTTTATGGAAAAATCCACTACACCATCTGTAATGGAGAAATTATCTATCGTGGATGATCATATTTCGATCCGAATGTAATATAGTAATACTTACTCCCTCTGACAGAACAATCTAGTTACTGTCAGAGGGAGTTTCTTTGTATCACATCTGATTATTTTTCATATATCTGATCAAAAACTCCGCCATCTGCAAAATGAGTTTCCTGTGCCTTGTCCCATCCTCCAAAATCATCGATTGTTGCAAGATTTACATTCAAATCAAACACATCTGCATATTCTTTCAGAATCTCTTCATTGGATGGACGATAATAATTGTCTCCTGCAATCCTCTGAGCTTCATCAGAGTACAGATAATTCAAATACTCTGTAGCTACATCTCTGGTTCCTTTTCTGTCTACTACAGAATCTACAACTGCTACAGAAGGCTGCGCCAGGATGCTGACACTCGGAGTAATGATCTCATAATCATCCGGGTAATCTTTTACGGAAAGATAAGCTTCATTTTCCCATGCAATCAGTACATCTCCCTGTCCGTTTTCTACAAAGGATGTAGTTGCTCCTCTGGCTCCGGAATCCAATACCAGAACGTTCTCATAAAGTTTCTTTATAAAATCTTTGATCTTGTCCTCATCACCGCCAAATTTCTTATCTGCGTATGCCCAGGCTGCCAGATAATTCCATCTTGCACCACCTGATGTTTTGGGATTTGGTGTGATCACCCCTACATCTTCTTTGATCAGATCATCCCAATCTTTGATGCCTTTTGGGTTGTCTTTCCGTACCAAAAATACAATGGTAGATGTATATGGGGAACTGTCATTTGGAAATTCATCAATCCATCCATCTTCTATAAGCCCGGCGTCTTCCACTGCATTTACATCATATTCCAGTGCCAGTGTCACCACATCCGCTTCCAGTCCGTTGGCAACTTCCAGAGCCTGTTTACCTGAACCACCATGAGACTGTGTCACTTCCACATCCTGTCCTGTCTTTTCTTTCCAGTGTTTGGCAAAAACTTTATTATACTGCTCATACAGCTCTCTTGTAGGATCGTAGGAAACATTGGTTATTTCTACCTTATCTTTTTTGGCTGCCAGAACAGGTGCCGCTGCTGCTCCATTAATTCCTAATACTGCTGCAATTCCTAATGCCAGAACTCTTTTTTTCATAATCTTTGTCCTCCTCTTTGTTATACGGTTTTGTCTGTGTTTTTGTTTGTGACACTATAAAACCATATTTTTTCGAAGAAAGAAATCCCACAAGAAGAAAACGATGTCTAAAATCATAAAAAAATGTATAATCAGGTTTTTTCAGCACCTTTTTCTTACAGTTTTCCTTTTGTTTCTGTTCAATATACTTTATTTTGTGAAAACGTTGTCCCTTTTGTTTTTCACCAAAAAAAGAACAGATAAGGCAATACGAACGGCAATAGTATCCTTATCTGTTCTCATTATAGTTTTGTATTTATCGCAAATTTACTGCATTTTTGTTCTTAACATGCTGGCTGCATCTGCAAGCAGTTTCTCCATCTCCGCTTCTGAAGCACCTTTGCTGATGTCTCTCCATACTTTAACATCCCGACCTACTTCTCCACCCATTTTGATAAATGGTTCCATGACAATAGCGCCCTGGTAATTAATTTTTTTCAATGCACCTGTAATTTCATCCCAAGGCATTTTTCCTTGATCACAGGGAGGGCGACGGTTGCTTTCCCCTACATGGAAATGCGCTAATCTGCTGCCAACGGAACGAATCGCATCTGCAAAAGAATCTTCTTCGATATTCATATGATATGTATCAAGTAAAATTTTGCAGTTTGGACTTCCTACTTCATCTACATACTTTATTGCTTCTTCAGCAGTATTCACAAGAGAAGATTCGTAACGGTTTACTACTTCTACTGCAAAAGTGATTCCTCTGTCTTCTGCTGATTTCATAATTTCTTTTACTGCTGAAATACTTCTTTCCCATGATGCACTTTTATCTGTAACCCCTTCTGTAAAAGTCTTATTCCATGCAGCAACATCTACACCTGAATACATTTTTCCACCCATTTCGGACATGATTTTAAATGTATCCGTTGTAAATTTTATTCCGTTTTTTCTGATATTTTCATCTTCAGATGCCAGATCCTGGTCCAGCCCCAGTCCTACAGAAAAGGTCAGATCTATTTCATTGTCTCTGGCTGCTGCTGCAATCTCATCTCTCTGTTGTTTTGTCAGTGCCATCAACGGTGCAGGTGCCACTTCCAGTATATCTAATCCAATTCTCTTTATTGTTTCAATCTGTTTCACAAAATCTGTATTCCAGTCTCTGTTGAAATACCCAAAATGAACTCCTATCTTATTCATGTTTCACTTCCTCTCTTTTTTTGCCTTCTCTATATCTTTCAGATCATCTCAGATCTTTTCTCAGCTGACGGATCGTTGTATTTTCGTCAATGAAAACCGTCTCAATTCCCATGGCATCTCCCCAGTCACCCAACTGTTCTGACGTAAGGTCATAAGTCATAACTGTATGATGTGCTCCACCGGTCATAAGCCATGCTTCCACACCTGTCAGGAAATCTGGCTTTGGTGTCCAGAATGCAGTAGCTACTGGAAGATTTGGCATGGGACGTTCTGTTTTCTTACAGGTTACATCATTGATGATCAGTCTGAAATGATCCCCCATATCAATCAGGGAAGAAGCAATGGCATCTCCTTCTTTGGCTGTAAATACCAGTCTTGCAGGATCTTCTCTGTTCCCCAGTCCCAGTGGATTTACACGTATATTTACATCTCCATCAGCAATGGATGGGCAGATTTCCAGCATATGTGTTTCCAGAACCCCTTCTTTTCCAGGAACCAGATTATATGTATAATCTTCCATAAAAGAAGTTCCCCTGGCATCTTTTATACCTGCTGTCATAAGTTTTATCAGACGGAGAAGCGCCGCTGTCTTCCAGTCACCTTCTGCTGCAAATCCATAGCCTTTTTCCATCAGTCTCTGCATTGCAAGTCCCGGAAGCTGTTTCAGTTCACCAAGCTGTCCAAAATGTGTTACAACTGCCTGATAATTCTTTTCTTTCAGAAATCTTTCAAATCCAATTTCAATTCTTGCCTGTTCTTCTACATGTCTTCTGAATTCACCTGGATCTCTGCCTTCCAGAATAATACCGTATTTCTCGTAATATTCATCTGTCAGAGCCTTTACATCGACCTCAGATACACTTTTTACAGCTTCCGCTGCCTCTACGATGGTATAAGTATCCACCTCCCAGCCAAATTTTAACTGTGCTTCTACTTTATCACCTTCTGTATCTGCCACATTCAACATATTGTCTGCAAATCTGGCCACTCTTAAGTGTCTGCTTTCCACAATTCCCACAGCTGTCCGCATCCAGTCACCAATTTTTTTCTGAACTCGCTCTGATTTCCAGTGTCCTACCACTGTCTTGTGCTCTTTTTTCATTCTAGCAAGCATATAAGCAAATTCCCGGTCGCCATGGGCGGACTGATTAATATTGATAAATCCCATGTCCAGGGTGTCATATGGAATTTCTTCATTAAACTGTGTGTGCAAATGAAGCAGTGGTTTCTTCAGATCCTGCAATCCCAGCATCCATGATTTTGCCGGAGAAAACATATGCATCCAGGCAATCACACCCGCACATTTTTCATCTGCATTAGCTTCATTGAATGTTCTGCGGATATTTTCATTGGTAAGAAGTGTTGGCTTCAGGACAATCTCGTAGGGAACCAGACCTGACCGGTTCATTTCCTCTACGATTTTCTGACTGTGTTCTGTTACAATACGAATTTCTTCGTCTCCGTAAAGATCTACAGATCCCGGACAGAACCAGAATTTATATTCATTCTGATATAACATTTTCCATCCTCCTTCTCAGGCTTTTTTCTTGGCAATAGCTTCTTTAACACGCTCTGCGATCTTTTCCGGAGTGAAACCAAATCTTCCTCTTAAATATTCCTCAGATCCTACTTCACCGAATTCATCTCTTGTGCCGATACGTTCCACGATAGTCGGGTCATTTTCACCAAGATACTCTGCAACTGCTGCTCCCAGGCCACCATAAACAGAGTGATTTTCTGCGGTAACAATGGCACCTGTCTCTTCTGCACATTTCTTTACTAATTCCTCGTCCAGAGGTTTGATAGTAAACATATCCACTACTCTTACATGGATACCTTCTTTTTCCAGAAGTTCTGCTGCCTGAAGAGAAATAGTTACCAGACGTCCGCAGGCTATGATCGTAGCATCTGTACCTTCCTTCAGTACAATTCCCTTACCTATTTCAAATTCTGATGCTTCATCATAAACTGCAATATTGTCAGCAAGTGGAGTTCTGTAATAATAGATTCCCTGCATATCTACGGTTTTTCTGAGAAGTTTATTGAACTGAACCCCGTCTACGATATCAAAAATATAGGCATTGGGAACTGTACGCATCATTGCAATATCTTCAAATGCCATATGAGTTCCGCCCCAGTAGGTCTGTTTGTATCCTGGCTCACTTCCAATAATATTTAATGTTTTTCTACCGTAAGCACCTGAAAGGAAAATCTGATCAAAAGCCCTTCTGGTAACAAACGAAGCAAAGCTGTGAATGATCGGTTTCATTCCCATTACAGACATGGCTGCTGCTGTTCCTACCATATTTCCTTCTGCAATACCGCATCGGATCACACGTTCCGGATATTTATCTCCCAGATCCCAGAGTCCTGCACCAAATGCAAACATCAGGTCTGCATCGAGGTAAATGACATCTGGATCTTTTTCCAGCATTTCACCAAGATTTTCCACAAACTGATCAGTGATCGCTTTTTTTTCGTATTCGCCATTGTAGATTGTCTTTACCATTCTTTTTATCCTCCTTACAGACTGTTCTTTACTGTTTCCAGTTCAGCCAGACACTGATCAGCCAGTTCTTTATCTACAGGAATCATATGATTAAATTTCATTTTTTCAATACATTTGACACCGCTTCCTTTTACTCCGTCCAGAACCAGTACACCAGGTTTGTCACTCTGATTTTCTCTGATCTGTCTGAAAGCATCCTGTATTGCTTCTATATCATCTCCTTTTACAGTAACTGCATACCATCCAAAAACTCTGAATTTTTCAGCGATATCGAGAAGAGAAATACACTCATCAATGGTTCCGTCAATCTGTTTTTTATTCCAGTCAACGATGCCTACCAGGTTATTCAGTTTATACTGATGTGCATACATGGCAGCCTCCCAGATCTGACCTTCCTGGATTTCACCATCTCCCATCAGGCAATAGATACGGTTTTTCATTTTTTTGATTTTTGCTGCATGTGCAAATCCGTTTGCCAGGGACAGTCCCTGTCCCAGAGAGCCTGTAGACGCATCAATTCCAGGAGTTCTGATCCTGTCACAGTGACTTGGAAGTCTAGTGCCGCCCTCACAGAGTGTAGAAAGCCAGTCTAATGGGAAATATCCTTTCAGGGCAAGTGTTGCAAAAACAGCCGGTCCTGCATGTCCTTTGGAAACTACCAGCATATCTCTGTCCGACTTCTTTGGATCTTCTGGATCAATATTTTTCAGTTCACCATTATATAAAACTGTAAGTACATCTGCGATTGACAAACAGCCTCCAATATGACCGAAGGTACGGGCTTCCAGACATTTTACTGTCTCAATTCTCACATCGGTTGCAAATTTTTTCAGTTCATTCACTGTCATGTTTGTGTCCTCCGTTCCTGACTATTTCTCAATAGAATGTACCATTTCATTGATTGCATCAATATAGAAGTTTACATCCTGTCCTACCGTTACACTGTCAAATCCCTGTTTCAGACGGGCATTGGCAACATTAAAATCTGCACAGTAGATAATTGTAAATTTACCTGCATCTTTTACAGCTTTCAGAATTCGCTCAAGAGCAGCTTTGAATTCAGGTTTGTCAAACTGTGTAGGAATTCCCATTGCCACAGACAGATCATAAGGGCCAACAAAGATTCCATCAATTCCATCAACTTTTGCAATTTCTTCAATATTTTCCAGACAGCCAACTGTTTCACACTGTGGAATCAAAAGGGTTTCACGATTGCAGGTTGCAAAATAATCATTGATATCACCTTTTGCATGTTCCAGATATCCATATCCTGCACCTCTGGCAAAAGCCACACCTCTCTGTCCTACCGGAAAGTATTTGCCATATTCAACGATTTTTCGGATTTCTTCAATAGAATGTACCTGTGGAATGATCAGTCCGCCAGCTCCGATATCCAGCATTTTTAAAATAGAGTTTCTGTTGGAGTCTTTTACTCTTACAAGAGCTGTAGTTCCATGAAGTTCAGCTCCACGAAGCATCAACATTACACTTTCCACATCAAAGGGACCATGTTCCGTATCGATCAACATATAATCCAGATCTGTAAGTGCCAGAGCTTCTGCCACACTTGCATTGCCAGCCTCAAAAAATGTTCCAACTGTTTTTTCACCCTTCATGATCTTTTCTCTTAATAAGTTTTTCATATTCTCTGTACTCCTTTCATCTTTTCCGAAATTTATAACCCAAGCTCTCTTTTATTTACGATGTTGACAGGATTTTTTCCATTCAGGATATCAACTGCTGTGGTTGCCAGAACTTCCATCATCTGTGCTTCTGCTTCTACAGAGTTGTAAGCTGCATGAGGTGAGCAGATAATGTGTCCGGTCTCAAACATCGGATGATTTGGGACTGTCACCGGTTCTCCTTCTACAACATCCAGTGCTGCTGCTTTTACCTTACCCCTCTTTACTGCTTCCATAAGATCATCAATAGCTATAATCGGTCCTCTGGAGGTATTTACGATCATGACGCCATCTTTCATTTTTGCGATGTTTTCTTTGTTGATCAGATGATATGTACTGTCCATCAAAGGTGTATGCAGGGAAATTACATCAGATTCTGCAAGAAGCTGATCCAGTTCTACTTTTTCTGCTCCTGCTGCTTTTACAACTTCCTCTGGAAGAAATGGATCATACGCTACCATACGGAATCCAAATCCTTTTGCAAATTCAGCTGCTCTTCTGGCAATATTCCCAAATCCTACAAATCCAAGGGTCTGTGTGGATAATCTGTGTGGCTTGAATCCTTCATTTGCCAGCCATTTTCCTTCTTTTACCAGATCATTATAGAAAACAAGTTTTCTTTCCATAGCCAGGATCATCGCCACTGTGTGAGTAGCAACCTCATCCAGACAGTGTCTCGGGCTGTTGCATACCTTAATTCCACGTTCTGTCGCTGCTTTTACATCGATCACATCATATCCGATACCATATCTGAGAATAACTTTGCAGTTCTTCATGGCATCCATGATCTTTGGTGTGATCTGTCTGTAAATTACCAGAAGTGCATCTGCATCTTTACATTTTTCAATAATCTCATCTTCTGTCTGACAATCCTCCAGAATAAATTCAATTCCATTCTCCTCAAAGATTTTCTGCTGAATGGTGTAATCCAGGCCGTCAGCAGAGTTCTTGTCTACTACGATTGCTTTCATAACTTCGCCTCCTGTATTTTATTTTTATATTTTGTTTTTCTTGTTCTTCAAGTTGTTCACATTGTACATTTTCTATATAAATTGAGTCAATTTTGATGCTTTATTATCTATTTTTCCTTTTCATTGTTCTTTTCAGTGTGCAATTTTCTTCTACATATTTATTATTTTGTCAGTGTTTTGTACAAATGTTAGTGAAAAATCTTTATAAATCATGAAAAACTCATCTGATCTTTTATATTTTTACAAAAAAATTTGCCGCACATTTTACTGTACGGCAAACTTTGATCAAACTTTTGGTTTGGGGAGCACGATATTCATTTCAAAAGTCTCTGCCAGCTTATTTCATAAACAGATTTGGCAGGAATGTAGAAATTGCAGGAATATATGTAATCAGCAACAAGTCTACGATCATAACCACAATAAATGGTATGATTCCCTGTATAACTTCCGAAAGCTGTGCTTTTCCTACACGACTGGCAACAAAGAGGTTGATTCCAAGTGGCGGTGTAATAAATCCGATCGCCAGGTTTACAACCATGATGATTCCAAAATGAACCGGATTTACACCTACTGCTGTAACGATTGGAAGGAAAATCGGAGCCAAGATCATGATCGCACAGAGAGTCTCCATGAAGCATCCTACAAAAAGGAGAACTACATTGATCAGAATCAAGATTACGATCTTATTGGCATTTAATCCAACGATAAGGTCTGCAACTGCTGTAGGGATTTTTTCTACTGCAAGAACTTTAGTAAATACTGCTGCACATCCGATTACGATCATAATAGTGGATGTAGTCAGTACACCAGATCTAATCACGTTGAAAATATCGCAGATCTTGATTTCTTTATAAACAAATACTCCAACGATAAATCCGTAGGCTGCCGCTACTGCCGCTGCCTCTGTTGGTGTAAAGATACCACCATAGATTCCGCCAAGAATGATAACCGGGCAGATCAGAGCCCATTTTGCATCCCATGCAACTTTTCCTGCATTTTTCCAGGAAAATGGCTCTTCGTCACCTTTGTAACCGTGTTTCTTACAGTAGAAGTGGCAGTATACGATCAAAGTAAGACCGATCAGGATACCAGGTACAAAACCAGCCATAAATAATTCAGAAACAGACTGTCCGGTGGATACACTGTAGATAACCATAGGAATACTTGGAGGAATAATTACTCCGATACTTCCTGCTGCTGCAATAACTGCCAGTGTAAATTTCTTGTCATAACCTGCTTCCAGCATAGATGGGATTACCATTCCACCTACAGCTGCTACTGTTGCAGGACCGGAACCGGAAATTGCTGCAAAGAACATACATACTACTACAGTTACAATGGCAAGTCCACCTGTATATCTTCCAAAAAATGCTCTTGCTGTGTTCATAAGACGTTTGGAAATTCCACCGCCGCCCATGATCTCACCTGCCAGGACAAAGAAAGGAATGGACATGGTTGTAAAGGAATCTGAACTGGTAACAAGGTTCTGTACTACATATCCGGAAGTCAGGTCACCGGAAACAAGGATCGTGATCAGGGACGCAAGACCCAGAGAAATAGATACCGGAACATTCAGGATCAAAAGCACCACCAGTGAACCGAACAATACAAGACTAATCATTCATTTCCACCCCCTCTTTATAATTCTTTACTCTTAAGGCAATTGTCTGAATACATCTGATTGTTGCAAGTGCATATCCAATACATGGAGCAAGATAAATCAGCCACATTGGAACGGATAACGCCGGAGAAATCTGGCCGGATCTTACTACTTTACCAATAAGATTAAAACCAACTACTGTAACAAACATACACCATACAAGTGAAAAAATATCACCAACTATTACGATCAACGGTCTTATATTCTTTGGAAACAGTGATAATGCTGCTTCAATCTTTACATGCTTTCTCATTTTGATACCGTAAGAGATGGAAATAAATGTCATCCATACAAACAAATATCTTGCCATTTCTTCTGACCAGGATAATGAGCTCTTAAATAAATATCTCATGATTACCTGTATAACAATGATCAATGTTGCTGCACTCATCAGGATAACAGCCAGCACATCTTCTGCATGTTCATCCAAAACTTTCAGGAATTTTTTCACTGCTCAGTTCCTCCTTCCTGTGTCTCCGCCAGCACCTGATCGAATAACTCAGGATGCTCCATTTTTTCTTTTACCAATGGATAAATATCAGTTACAGCATCTCTGAACTGCTGTTTTTCATCATCTGTCAGAGTAACCAGGGTTACACCTTTATCCTGCATGTCAGTTACAGCATCTTTGTCATATTCTGCTGTTTTTTCACGCTGCACTTCTGTTCCGTATTTGCCTACCTCTTCAACAATCTTCTGTTCTTCCTCTGATAATTTATCAAAACTGTCTTTGCTCATCAGTAAAAGATATGGTGTATACACATGATTGGTTTCAATAATATACTTCTGTACTTCATAATATCTGTTATCTCTGTCTGTTACAAAAGGATTGTCCTGTCCATCTACTGTTTTTTGCTGAAGTGCTGTAAACAGTTCGGAAAATGCCATTGGTGTAGGATTAGAGCCCAGGGCTTTCCATGTTGCTATATGAACCTCACTCTCCATAACTCGTATCTTCAGACCTTTCAAATCTGCCGGTGTATGTACTTCTGAATGAGCTGTTGATAACTGCCTGAATCCATTCTCCGGAAATCCCAGAACCTTAAATCCGATATCTTCCATACCGGTTGCTATTTCCGTTCCAATTTCTCCATCCAGGATTTCCTGTGCCTGCTCTGAATCATTAAAAAGAAATGGTGCATCAAATAAATTCAGATCTTGATAAAAGTTTGCTACCGGTGTAGTAGAAACAACACACATATCTATATTTCCATACTGGACTGTTTCTGCCACCTCCCTGTCGCCTCCAAGCTGACCATCACCATAAATATCAATTGCCATCTTTCCGTCTGACAACTCTTCGATCTTTTCTGCCATAGCTTCTGCCATGTCAACCTGAGACTGATTGGTGTTGATAGAAAGTTTCAATCTTTTTACCCCATCTTTTTCTGATCCGCATCCTGTAAGCATAAATACAGGTGTCAGCATTGAGCAGGCCAAGATTGCGCACATCACTCTTTTTCTCACTTCAGTTCCTCCTTTTTATATTTTAAGTTTCTGCCGTTCGAATTAGTTAAATTGTATATCCAGAGGTTTTATTGAGTCAATTTTTGTGCTTTTTAACATATCTCCATCTTGTTTTGTTCATTTATAAGTACATTTTTCATTTTTCAGCAAGTATTTTTGGTTCTGTTTTGTGCATATGTCTATTTTTTAACCATATTTTTGCATTTAACCTCAAAAAAACAGGATGATCTGTCCGATCATCCCACTTTTTCATACGATTATTCCTCCCCTCAGTCTCGACATGGTGCCATACATCCGTTGTACATCATTTTTCATTTCATCTTTTGCCATCAATGGATAATGCTCTTCCAGCATTCGATAAATTGCCTTATGGTATCTGGAACCTCTTTCCATTCCATGTTGCTGAAAGCATTCTTCGTAGGCTAGCTGGTTCAGCTGATTCCGGTACATGGCCAGTGGACATTCTATTGACTCATACATAGCCATGAGATAACGGTTTCTGGATGCTTTGATTACTGTTTCATGAAACGTCTTATCTGCGTTTTTGTAAGCTGTATGATCATGTGTTTCATCAATCTTTTCAAAACAGTTTACCAGTTTCCGTAATACTTCCAGTTCTTTTTCATTTATTCTTCTGGCTGCCAGATATGCTGCTTCTGGTTCCAGCATCATTCTCGCCTCATAAATCCACAGACACTCTTCGTACCTGATTTTTTTTACACGTAATTCTTTTCCTTTCGCCTTTTCAAGAATACCTTTTTCTGTCATTTCTGCCAGTGCCATTTTAACAGGAGATCTGGAAATATTTAATTCTTTAGCAATTTTCGACTCAATAATTTTATGTTGTGGCAGCAGATTTCCGTCTATAATTTCCCGGTAAATCTGACGATACACTAATTTACTCAACACCAAAAAAGGATTTTTATCAAGTTCCTGCTGAATCTGATCTTTTGCATTTTTACTCATTGAAAAATCTTCCACCGTTAATTCTCCCTTCATTTATTTAATCGTATTTAGTCGTTTATTCTTTTTGTTTATTATATTCATTTTTCACAACCACTTATACAGAATAGCATAATCTAACAGTTATTTTCAACAATATTTTACCAGGAAACCTTTCATATTTTTGTATAAATAAAAAAAATCCAGAGTGTTTACTTACTCTTGAAACACACTTTGTAATGAGTTTTATAGAAAAATATGTTATAATAACTGATAATACAACACACTGAACAGGAGGGAGATACCATGAAAAAAAAGCAAAGTGTCCTCACCCTTATATTCACGATCATTGCTGTATTCTTATCTGGAATTACTCTGTATCACCACCGTATCCAACATGAAATCTACCAGAAGAATTCTGATCATCTGCTTGCCACCTATGAACAGGTGAATCGGACGTTTAATCTGTTTTCCCAACGAAACTGGAATGTCTTATCTGACTGGGATGGAAATCTTCAATATTTGTCTGATTCTGATAATGTTGAACTTGCATGGCAGGAATTTGCAAACCGGAAAAATTACTGGCAGTACAGTGATTTCTATATGTTCAATGAAAATTGTGACTATCTCACTGCAGCCAACCGAAAAGGAACTGCTGACAGTATTCAGAACATTTTTGATAAAATGTTTGCATCCAGAGAACCCGTGATTGCTGATTATACTGCTAGCAGCGGTAAACATAAAGTAGTGTATGCGGTTCCTCTGAAAGAATCTTTTACACTGGACAACATCACCTATACCGGAGTAGCTGTAAGCTATGATGTAAGTACAATAGAAAACATTATCTCTGATAATGTATATGGAAGCAAAAGCAATTGCTATCTTGTAAATACAGAGGGAAATATCATTCTTTCCCTGGAACCACAGTCAACGTATCTGACAAACCAAGAAAACCTGTTTACCCATTTAAAAAACAATGCTTCTTTTTCGGAAAATACCTTTGACAATGTAAAAAAAGATCTTCAGAATGCACAAAAAGGCTGTGCTGAATTTCAAAGTAATAAAATATCCTATTATCTAGTTTATCAACCAGTAGGCCTCAATGAGTGGAGTATTCTGGGAATTGTGCAGACGGATGCCATAAATTCCTACGATGAAAAAATACTCCATTATACCATTATAATGATATCTGTATTGGCAGTTTATCTGCTTCTTATTTTACTGAAACTTGCTACTGCCAATGCAAGATTCCAAATACAGCATCAGGAATTGCTTCACCAGGCTTTAAAAGAACAAAAAGAACAGATCGATCAGTTGTTTCTGGGAATGACCAGCATTGTGGATCGATTTACAATCTGTAATCTGACAACTGGCCTTTATGAATATCATGAATACAGCGGATGTGATGAATTATATCCACCCACTGGCTCCTATCAGGACTTGATTGATTCCATAACCAAAAACTATTTTGTATTGTCCGACGCAGAAAATATAAAAATGAGTTATCTTTTAAACAAAGAGTACTTGCAAAAGGTTCTTCGCAAGGGAAACGGCAATCTGAAAATCGAATATAGCAGCAGAGCCGGAAATATTTATAAGATCATGAATGTAGTTGCTGTGGAATGGAATAAAAACGGAATTCCGGAGAAAGTTATGTTGATCGCACAGGACATCGGAAAACGACATGAATTAGAAAATCTTGCAAACACAGATGGATTGACCGGCTTATTTAATGAACGTTTCTTCAGTTCCATTCTGCGACAAAAAGAGCAAAAAAAGCTCCCATTCGTACTGTATTATCTTGATCTGGATCATTTTAAACCAGTCAATGATACTTACGGACACGATATGGGAGACAAACTCCTGAAGGAAGTGGCGAAGCGCCTTCAGGAATGTATACGCAATAATGATTACGCTTTTCGAATCGGTGGAGACGAATTTGCACTGATCATCAGTGCAAATATGACAGACCATCTTTGCGAACGGACAAAAAATCGCATTTTGCAGTCTCTCCTTCGCCCCTATGAAATTGACCAGAAAACACTTCTGATCGGGGCCAGCTGTGGTTATGCCACCTATCCCCTGGAGGCAGAAGATACTCAAAAAATCCGTATTCTCGCAGATCAGCGAATGTATACTGAAAAAGAACAAAACCATAAAAAAACAAAATATTAATTATATCTGTCTGTTATTCTGCATTATTCTCAGTAATTCTGTTTCTGGAAGAGGTTTGGAGAAGTAATAACCCTGGATCATATCAACACCCCATCCACTGATCAGCTCCACCTCTTCCTTTGTTTCCACGCCTTCAGAAACAATATGATAATTCATTTTGTGAAACGTCTCTACTATACTCTGATAAAACATCGCTCTCGTATTATCGTGACATATTTCATAAAGGAGAGACCGATCAAGTTTGATGGTTGAAAATGGCAATTTCATGACCGTATTCAGATTTGCATATCCAGAACCAAAATCATCCAGACATAACCGAATGCCTGCATTCAGAAATTCCTCTACTATTATGCCCAGACTGGCATTATATTCTGTTGCAACAGTTTCTGTGATTTCAAATTGTATCCACTCATGAGGAATACCATATTTGTCCATAATACGTATAAAATGTCCGCTGCAGTCATTTCGCATCAGATCCAGAGAAGACAGATTTACTTTTACATTCAGTAATTGTTTCATCAGTCTTCCATTTTCGTTCAAAAATCTACATACACGATGAAACTGTAAATCTGTGATCTGTTCAATCATATGGTTTTTTTCTGCAATTTGGATAAATACATCCGGTGCGATCCATCCCAGCTCCGGATGATGCAGACGGCTTAAAGCCTCCAAAGTAATAAATCGATTCTCGCGTGTAGAATAAACTGGCTGATAATAAATTTCAAACAGGTCTTCGTTAATAGCCGTGTGAAGATATTGCTCGACCCGTTTGTTATACAGAAATCCGTTCATGGTCTGGCGATCATCCTGGATGACTTCTGTCAGACCGTTCTGGGTGGATAAAGATTCCAGATATTCTGCATATTCCAGAACACTGTTGCAATCACTTAACTTCTCAGCATTGATAATTCCACTTATAATTATAGGTATCGTGAGATTTTTTTCTTCTACACCCATTTTGATGTTTACATCAAACATTCGCTTTAACTGGCTAAGATAGTGCTCATATTCTTCTAGCGAACTGGCAAGAATCAGAAATCTCTTACCTGTAATACGAAAAATTTTCTTGCCGCACAGATCACTCAGTTTCTTTGCGGTAGATTGTAATATATAATCCCCACCCTCAATTCCTGCAATTTTGTTGACATGCTTCAACTGATAAAGGTATATCGTTATAATATGAAAAGATTTTCCTGCCGCGATCAGTTCATTGCCTTTCTTGGTAAGATACAAGTGATTATATAGCCCTGTAAGACTATCTGTGTTGGCGTAAGGATTATTGATTGTAATAAATAATGCCAGTATACCAAGACTCATTCCAAATCCCGTTGTCAGAAGTGGATGATACAACAGTTGGATTACCACTCCTCCAACAACTATTATAAGAATTTCCAGAAGTATTTTAACTTTTCGGGATCCCAGTTCCTCTTTCCAGATTAAAATCAAAATAAAAGCCGCCACAAAATGTCCGAGAGCACTATAATACATCAACATATACCAGGGACCCTTTATGTATCCAGCTGACAGATCAAAATAAAAAAGTTTTTCAGTAAAAGGATTGGTGAGAATTACACTAATTAGACAAAATGTCGGCACACCCGACAGCAACATCTTTTTGGTTGAGATAATTTTTTTCTCATGAAGAGTCTGAATATAACAAATCCAGGTATAAGGAAGCAAAGCCTGTAACAAATAAAAGACAGTTGTTGTTAACAATGCCATTATTCCAAACTTTCCTCTCTCGGAAGTGATGTAATAAGTACTGATAAGCTCAGCAGTCACATCCATAATTCCAAGAACTGTCCAAAAAAAGAATACCTGATTATTAAGGTTCTCTGCTCTTTTCTGGCCCCAAAAATACCAAAGAATCAACAGCAATATCACCATTGCTGCAATCAAAAAATCCATGTTATAAGTCATATCTGTCCCTCGCCGGTTTTATCGTATTTACACGTAACATGCTGTCGGCCTGCATTTTCCAATTGCTGATGGAATTAATGGTTCCATCTGCCTGTCTAAGGTAACTATAACCAAATCTCAATCGGATGTAACATTTACTGCCAGATTCTTTGTTTATTTCGTCTTTTATTAATCTAATCCATTCATCCGGCAAAATCTGAGGATTTGTCACCACAACTGCAAACTCATCACCATCAACACGATAACATTCTAATTTCTGCTCCAAAGGAGTATCTGTTGCTACCTGAACACTTCTTGCGGTACGGATAACGGCTTCATCGCCCATCTGCATTCCGTATGCATCGTTAATATTTTTAAGTCCGGCAATATCAATAAACAAAAGTAATGCATTCCTGATCAAAACAGAATCCTCCTGGATTTTTTCAAGATCCTGTTCAAATGCCTTTCGATTTTTTAATCCTGTCATTCTGTCTTCCAAAGACATTCTTTCGTAGACGATCTGTTCCAAATGAAACTGCACATCATTGAATACTTTACATAACAGCCCCCAAAATAAAATTGCTATATACAGAAGAATACCAAATTGAAAAACTGCATCATACCAGTAGATAGATAATATCCAATATAATGCAAGCGCAGTCACACCGCTGAGTCCCAAAACAACAAATGCTTTAAGCGCCAGGTTCAATTCCTGGGTACGATTTCTCTGGTATTCTTTCCACAGGAGATACGTCATAGAAATAACACCTGTAAATAATAAAAGATGGGTTATAAATAACATATGTATGAAAGGAATTTTAAACACCAGATTCATACATCCCTGCAGAACAGCATTCATATAGAGGAGAAATATCCAGATTTGTGGAACCCACTGTACGCTCCTGCTCACTGTGTTCTGTACAAAATGCAGCATGGGAACTGACATAAGCATAAATGCATAAAAAGAAAGCAGAGTTCCTTTTGCACATTGTTTACCATACATTTGATAAATTCCTGAGTCAAGTATACACCAAAATCCACAGAGAATCAAAAAGAACGCAACATTAAGAAATCTTTTTTCTATAATACCACGATATCTGGTATATAAAAATATGATTACTGAAATAATGCTCAGACAGAACATTGCTAAAATTATGAAAATAGATACAACATAGTCCAATATATGTTGCCTTACGATCAAAACAAAACTTCCTATAAGAGGAGCTTGTATATATAACTGTTTGTCTTTGACATCTTTAAAAATAAAACGAAGCGATTCTTTTCCCGTGTTATCCGGAAGATTAATATCTGCCCAGATTTTTCCTTTCATCTGTTTATTTCTGTGAAATATATTATCTTGATAGTGATATAGAATCTTATCACCCATGTAAATTTCCAGATTGTCCTGGACCCCTCTGGATGAGAGAGTTTTTCCACTATCCTCAGCTGTCAGTGAATCATTATATAGGATTATCTTTCCTTCTGAATCACTCATGACAGAAGCAGGTAATTCAAGATCAATTCTTTCTCCATCTCGAACCTGATACCATCCCTGTCCAAGGGAAGTGACTATGTTACTCTCGGCTTCTGTTGTTGTATGCTGGTAGAATGCCTTCGTTAACAAGGTCATAAATATCAAAATTATTATTATGAAAAACAACTCTGATTTTTTCCATTTCATCGCATCCTTCATATCTTTTTCCATCCTTTTTTTTACATAAAAAAATCCTGAGAACATATTGTTTTCAGGATTAGAGAGGTGCCACCCGGATTTGAACCGGGGATAGAGGTGTTGCAGACCTTTGCCTTA